>Ga0325411_1001304_pt1 | contig 27689 bp, 14 predicted proteins | sample PopdelMetagenome_13_FD_206181 | JGI IMG/M metagenome (GOLD analysis project Ga0325411, IMG submission 206181) | Populus deltoides microbial communities from Bellville, Georgia, United States - Xylem-PdIQD-R4 | ecosystem: Host-associated > Plants > Phyllosphere > Stem > Wood/Secondary xylem...
TACTGAGGAACTAACCGTACACTGTCTAAATGCCACTGCAGATTCACAATCGCTTGCATTGCTAGGATCCGAATATATATTCAGAAGCTGCATGGCTTTGATCACAATGCAACGACGAGTGTCTTGAATCACATCCATCATTCTTTTCTACCTTTAGTAACTCTTTTTCAATGACAGTCCAGACAATTGCTGTTGTGTTCCCTCCCACCATGATTAAAGGCTCCTAGTCCCCCAGACAATGTCCTTAGAAAGATGAGCCAATTACCCCCACAAGCCATCCATTTCAACATAGTACGTAGTTCTAAAACTAAACTGAGAGTCAACAAAAGATGCAAAACAGACAGAAAAAGGCAGTTAAAGCAGAAAACTGTCCAACTTTGAAAGCAAAGCAAAAGGAGAAGGATGCTGCGTTTAGCTAATGTCACACGACTGACTGAAGGGACAAGTACAAAAGAGACAAGAATGTGGCTGGTTAGAAAAATGAAGATGGAGACATATAATAAAACTGTTTCTGGGATGGTTTTGAAGTGAATTCCTATCCTTAAAAAAAGTAAAAGTATAGAGTACATGTCCTCTCTGTCTTCATCTCTTCTGTAGAATAATGATCCGAGAGAAACAAAGGAAGTGCTCAATTTAAGCTAATGGTGGATTTATTAACCAACTATTATGAAAATGAACATCTAGCTGAAAATTTGTAAACCCTCTCTTCATTGTTCAAATGACCAGTCTCAAATTGGAGTCATAAATAAGACAATAAAAAGAAGATATGTTAAACATCAAAAGCATATTCCAACTTGTAAAACAATTATATGGAAGCTGCAACTTGAAGGTAAAAAGAAACTCTTAGTTTTGAGCTGGCAGCCAATCTTTACGGATGTCGAAGGTGTAGTTGATCTCCAAGTAGCGCTTGTTATCGTCATCGACAAACTGGAGACAGAGAAAGAAGAAAGCAATGGAAATCAGTAGCAGCTTGTGCAAACCAGAAATTCTATGGATATAATAATTTATCTGTAAAACTTAATGTCTAAACGTTGGATGACACACAAATTAAAATTTTCACTTGTATAGTTTATGGCACACATTACTCCAGAACTAGTTGATTGGAACATTACCCTGCATGTCAATTTGAAGCAGATTACCGTTTGGGAACGCGGTTTCAACCGCGTTATCTCAAATTTTAAAAAAATTATTTGTTAAAATTTAATTTTTTATATTTTCAGATTGTTTAGATGTGCTGATCTCAAAAATAATTTTTAAAAAATAAAAAACATTATTTGAGTACATTTATAAACAACAAGCAATTTTAACTGCAATTGTTATTACAATCCCAATCAGGGTTAAGTTACCCCTTGGATGCTCTGAAACAATAACTAAAGTGATGAGACTTTAAATGGCAATGGATTCAATGCTAGCATATTTGAAATTATTTCAAATTTTTGCCTTTTTTTCTAAATCATGCTCTTGAATGTAGGTGCCCCACATGTACTGTCACATGAATCAGCAGAACAGATGAAAAAGACTGAACATGATGTGCATGGTCCATGTGAAAATGCCTTCTAATCTACGGAGCCCGTAACATTTCAAATTTAACAGGTATATCATTGAGAAAAGGTGCTAGGTTGAACATATTTTGAACCCACATATCTGTTGCATGAAAATATCGAATATCGAATATCGAAGGGCTAAAAAACAAGGAAAACTGGTAGAACTTACTTTGGTTTTAGCAGCATATGATCCTCTAGCAAAAATACCAGATGGAGTAGTTTCTTCGGGCATTTCATGAGTGTAAGGTTCTGCCTGAGGACTAAAGGTTCCGATCATCTCCTTCGAGCTATCAACTGTGACGAAAAATCACCACGAGCGAAACTCATTATTACACATAAAAAAAGAATGCCAGATAGGGAGAGCTTGTAAGAGACTGATGGAGAGACTGTTACCCTTGACACCAGTTTTCCAAACTGTGTTACTATATTTGAGGCCGGAAACAATGTTGTTCTTAACCTCAAAAGTGAATTGCAGGCTATAGCGGCTACCTTCTTTTAAGGTGAACCAAGAACCTTTAGGCTTGCCATTCTCAGGAACTGAAAGAACAATATCAGGTCTACCAGGGGATTTGATTTCGAGGCTCAGGATTTTAACTTCAGGTTCTAGAGTCTCTACATAGTTAAAAAAAAACCCATTAAGATAATGTCAGAGATCTGAACAAATTAACTTGATCTGCCATTAATTGATTAGATTGCTTCCAAGAATCCAAGAGGTAACGGAGGAAATTTAATCCAAAATTCAACTATTTACAGGTTCAACCAATGAAACAGTAAACTAGAATAAATGGAGATGATGACACACCATAGTAACACATGAAATCAAACACAATTGCTATAAAATTTGGGAAAAAGAAAGTCTAATTTGACAATTATACTTGTGTTTAACCAAAATCAAAACCGCTAATTAACAAAAATGCTACCAGTAATTGCCAAGGAAAACTAAACTATACTAGAAACTAACACATTTTGAAAATTTCTAAGTTAATTGATCTCATTACCTCCAACAGCCTCAATATCCACAGCCCCAAGAAGCTGTTCCTTCCACCTCCTCAAGCTTTCATCATCCTACATTCTCAAACCCCAGAAAACAGATAAAAGAAATGGGCATAAATAAAGCAAAAATCGAATTGTAATCAATGACAAGAAACAAGAATGAGAAAAGACAAAGAAAGACAAACCTTATCTTTCTCAAGTTGTTCTTTAAGTGTGTATTGAGGACCAAGCTCAATCTTCCTTTCATGAGATTCATCATCATCCTCTTCTTCTTGATCAGTTGCATAAAGAGAACTCTCACTCATCTTTCTACTAATCCCGCCACTTTTAGGTTCATCAACATTATGTTCTTCATTTGGAGGTGTTTTCGTTGTTGCTTTTGTCTCTGAAACTTCATCTTTGTTTTTCTCATCAAAACCCATGCTTTTAGTATTTGAATCCACACCAACCTCCAAAGACATCAACAGCCCATCAACAGTAACAAAAAGAACTAGATGGAACAGGCACTTGTGTATCTATCTCTCCGTCTGAGTCTCCCTCAGGGAACAAAAAACAAAACAGAAAGCCCCAAAAAGCAAAGGAACACAAAAAAGAAGCCAAAAACCGGAAACCAACAAAAGAAAGAGGTCAAAGAATCTTAGAAAGCTAAACACGAGACAAAATCCAAAAAAAAAAACCACAAAACACAACACAAAAAGACACACTAGCAAAACCAAGAAAGAGAGATAGAGGAGAAGAGGGGCACGAGTTTAATTCTTGGAAAGTTCAAACAAAGGAAAAGGAAACAGTCATGTGGTGATCCTAAAATTGTGTTTAACTAAGCAACAATGGCAAAGAAAAAAGAGAGGTGGCAAGATCGTGAAGGTCACTCATGCACTAGGAGGATCCACGAAGACCATGATTCAAGGAGATGGGTGCTTTAAAATTAGTGCATGATTTTGATTACAAACAAAAAAATACATACAGAGAGAGACAGAGACAGAGATGTCAGAGTAAGACAGCCTAGGATTGGATGGATGATGGATACCCTTTGACTCTCTGTAATGGAAACCATGATTGAGACATGAAAAAAAGCTGCTTAGGATTCTGATTGTTATTATTGGTCTAACCTGCTGTTTTTATCAGTCTTGACTTTGGATAAGCTCTCAGTTTTTAGTACTTTTGATCTTGGGTTTCTTAGATGTACACATTCTTGTCCTTGTCAATGGTGAAACGTTTGTATGTAAGAATGTAAAATTCATATTTATCAAACCCGACCTCGCTTTTAGGGTTGATGTTTACTTTAGAATGAGTCAAGTTTTAATTAAAATTTGTGATAATTGAATTAATTAAATTAATTTTATGATTTTTTTTAAATTTATTTAAAATAATATTATTTTAGTATTAAAAAGTAAAATTGACAAATTCATAATTTAAATTTTACCAGATTAGATCTCAAGATAAGACCAATACATACTATAAAACCCAATTAATATAATTCATAGAAAAATAATCAATGATTGGTGAGTTTTTAATTCAACTATGTTGGGTTGATAAGCAAATATTAATATAGAAAAACTCATCAATTATACATTTTATGATATATATATATATATCATGCATAAAATTGATATTATTAAATTTAGCCTTAGATCAAAATTTTCAAAAAAAAAAAAAAACTAGGTAAAAATTAATTTAATTAAAACTGATTTGACTTTTAAAAAAAAATCATGACAAATCATTTTATTTTATTTTTATTTTGAAACGTTTTAATTAACCCCAGTGAATCTTAGTTAGCTTGCCTAACCTTCTATTCAAGTGGAGTTTAATAACTTTGACCATTGTCCTTGGTAGGTAGCAAGGAGAATCCCTGCATTGTATTGTTCTTTATTTAGTCTCTGTCCCCAACTCATAATTCAAGCCGCTGAAGGAATTCTACAAGAACCTTTGTGTAAGATTTACATGATCATTATTTAATGTAATGAATTATGATGCTCTTAGAGGTTCATAATTTCAAAATCAAGGAAAATAACAGGATAAAGGTAGTTTCACAGCAGGGTTTGTCAACAAATCCATGCACCTAAGTTCAAAACTTTTTACCAACTTCATGAAATCCTTGTTGAACTGTTTGCTTGACCTTATCCCTTGTGTTGATGAAATCATGAAACAAAGAACTTGTTTTCACACTGATTTTTACCACACTCTAGCTCCTCCAATACTCCAGTGGTTGATAGAGATGAGCTTGAATCATTATGTGATGTCAGCAGGTTGGCAGAGATATCTGCCCTAGGTCAACTATGGCACAACAGCAACACAGCTCGGATGGTGGCAAAATTTGCCATTTACCTAACCTAGACCTCAGCTCCAAGTAAATTCATCATTGCTTCCTTCAGTAGTAAAACCACAGTACCCATACTTGTAGCAGTCATCTCTGGCTGCATTTAAGGGGAACCGTTGGTCAGCAGACTGGACACGAGTAATTCACCTTCGAAATCCCCTCTTCAATCCCAATATTATATGGTTACTCAGTAAATCCAGACAAGAAAGCAGATATAACTAAATTGGGAAAATAGAAAATTATGCAGTGCAAATGAAGAGAATCTAAATGGCTCTTGCTCTGCCTTGTGGCTTGTTGGATCCTTCTCTGCAAACTAAGTCAATCCAATTTGTATAATATAAATTTGAAATGAATCAAAACAGGTCTCCTCAATTCTAAAAAAGAATGGATTCTCTAGAGATCATAAATGATGCATATTATAGAAAAGTAGACTTGAATGTTACTGACGAAATATAGAGCAAGTCTCTTTCCATTTGATGTTCAAATACTCCTTAATCTTTGATGTTACACGGAGAAGATGAAGACTAGTTTCAAGTACAAAATGCCCCAAAAAGAGGGAAGCACGTCTCCAAACCCTCGTGGGTGGATATATAAACACTAGGCAGCCAGGCTTGGTAATCTTCACCATTCAAAAATGCATTCTCAAGAATCTGCAATTCGATTGCCCAATACAAGTATAGATGCCACACCAGCAACTAGTGGAGGGATGAAGTAACTGTTAAACCTTAGACACAACTTATCAATCGCTTCCCCATTTTCTCTTGACACTCTCTTTAGCTGAGACTTCAACATAAACACCATTCTTTAATGCACTTGGAAAATCAGAAGGGCCATCCACAGATGCGTTTCTCAAGATTTTTGATGATATCAAAGTTAACCCGTTTCTTGTCCCTCGCAAAGCATATAGCAAAGGATTGAAGATGACAGCAAGGATCAAGTCACCTTTTGCACTACGAGATACTGTACTGTACATGTAAAATAACATCTTAAGAAAAAGGGAGAGAGCAATTAATCACACACAACAACATTGGAAAAACTCAAGAATTGAATAGGGAAAACCTTACCATGGCAATAATACCCGGGACAGCAAGACTAGTTTGCTGTGCTTCTGGCCAAAAGTTGTCACCGCTGGCGCTGGACCAGCCAAATCGTCCACCCCATCAAAACCAACCTCCCCCACCAGAATCTCCCCCTCCACCTGCTTCCTCCCTCCTCTTAATTTCCTTGTTCCATTTCTCAAATTCATCTTTCTTTCCACCAAGAGCACTTTCTAAAGCCTTTTTAGCTAGTTCATGCAGCCACGAATAAGACAAAGCTAATTTATACCTACAAATACATTTAACGCTCAACGTTGCTTCAAAATTCTTTACAATAACTATAGCTTAATCAGTAAACAGAATATTCTAAACTTCTAAGATAAACTAGATCCCATTTAAATAAACAACCAGCTAACCTTCATTCATTCCAACTCAATAAAAATACTGCAATTAACAAGCACACTACCTCGTAACCCCCATCCTCCCCAATTAAGCAGACAGCAATTCTCTTGGAAGCTCAAAAACCAACTTAAACCACCTTATCACGTTCCACATCCACCATTCAAAACCACAACTTTCAATCACCCCAAAATCCAAACATGGGTTTTGATTTCCAAAACAAAAAACCTCGAAGCTTCAATCTTTCTCACTGTCTGATCAAACTTTCCTTCTTTTACATCCAAACAAACAAAACCCAGTAACAACTTTCTCAAAAAGTGATAAAATAAAGCATCAAGGAGCAAACTTTTTTTGTTACCTCCCTGCCACTGCCTGAGACGAGACAAGAAAACTTGCCATTACAGCGGAGTTCTTGCTGCAAAGTGGCCCGTCTTTTCTTTCCATCTTGCTTGTGGGTCTGGTTGTAGAATAGCGTACCATTTGATTCGGGTCGGGTTGAGGAATGTGGAGGGTTTATGCTGAGAACCTGTGCCATGATGGTGGTGTGTTACCCCTCTGCTGACAGCTTGAGAGACAATTAGGTGATGGGGTTGGAGTCTCACATGGGCTTGGTTTCTTAGGGTTTAAAATTGGTAAGCCCATTAGTAATTTGTGGCCTTTCTATTGTTGGGCTTCTTTTTAGTAAAGAAAGTAGTTGGAGGTTAAAATCTAACTTTAAGCTTTAAGCAACAAGGGACACAAATTAAGCGAGTTGAATCTAATTAATAAAAATAATATTGTTTTATTTTAAAAAAAGTTAAACTGGTATTGTTTTTTTAGAAGAATTTTTTTGAAAAAAATTAAATCATATTTTAACTAACTAGATCATAAATTGACCCGACGACGGATCAACAAGTTCAATTAAAAGTTAATTTATTTTATATTTAATATGGGTAAAGAATGATGTCATACTAAATTTAATAACTTTACTTTAAGGGGGTCAAGAAGTTTATTTTTCATGTGGTCTCAAGTTCGAGTCCTGTGGTTACTAATATTATAGCCACTGAAGATTTACATAGTCGTTAACTTCAGGGTCCGTGAGATTAATCAAGGTACATGTAAGTTTGCCCAAACATCTATATTAATAAAAAAAAACCTTTAAGTCTTAACTCAATTTTTTTTTAATTTTCTAATAATTTTCACATATGAAGAATAAATTGCATCTCTATAACAGGTTTTTAGTATATCATTCATTTCCAAGTGTGGTTTAAAACATATTTCACAAAACTTTTTTCTTTTAAATTTAAACTCTAGTTGATAATGTAGATAACAAATCGCTTACCATCTAAGTCAATACTGTAAAATCAAAAGTTATGAATTAAATAAATTAATTACTAACATGTTTCTCTTTTGTTTTATTTTTTAAAATCAAAGCAGAGATCTTTTTATCTCTCAAATGGCATAATATATTTTACTTTTGAAACCATGTGTTCACATGGCATTTTTCAAGTTAGAAGGAAGATCCATGGAATATATGGACCAGAAACAGGCTTTGCGCAAAATCTAGCCAACATAAAGGGATAAAAGATAATAGAGTCTACATCGATACATGCCCTTTGTTTTCTTTTTATTCCTTTTGTGCTTGTCTTGTTTGCAAAAAATAAAATAAAATAAAAAAAAAATAAAAAATTCAGGCCCCATAAAAAGAACTCAAGTCCTCCCCTTGTCCAGTTATGTAACATCCCATCCTGACAACTTACACAGTTTTGATGTTAAATAATTGCTTATATTATTATAGTCACAAAGATATGATCGTGACACAAACTTAGTAATTTAGAAAAATTTATTAAACTTTATCATTTCAAAACAACTTTATTTTAACATGTATATTTTTTTAAAATAATTAAAATGATATCACTTGTTGTTTTTTAAATCAATCAATAAATTAAAAAAGTTGACCCATAAAAATCAAACCGAGTTAAATTTAATAACATTGATTTTTTTTGATGTATGAACATGTTTTTTTTTTTTAATTGTGGATCATTTGCAAATTGCAATATATCTACAGCCCAACTTTTTATTTTAAAATGATATCGCTTGTTTTTTTTTTAAATCAATTAATAAATTAAAAAAGTTGACCCATAAAAAAACGAACCGAGTCAAATTTAATTACATTGATTTTTTTTTTTATGAATGATCATGTTTTGTTTTTTTTCTAATAATGGATCATTTGCAAATTGCAATATATCTACGAGGCCAATGACAGAGCACATAGATTAATAAGGTTATTTCCAAAGTCTAATTATTTATCTTTCCTTAAAAAACAAAAGCGATGTTGCTGCAAGAGAAGGTGTTCCGTTCCAATAGCAAGCTATCTTGGATCCATAAAGCTCTAATTTGTTACTCTTCGGTCTTTACCACCATTCTTATGTTGTTGACCAACCCTACTCAATTCCTGTCAAACCATCCATTTTCCCAATCACAAACCCAATTCCAATGACCAATATACCCTCGCTTGTTTTTTTTTTTTAAAAACATATGATATTTATTATTAATCGTAATAACTAATTTTGTGACCATGTATCTATTTCTGTTCATATTTTATTTGATTTTTTTTAAATTAAACTAAATTTTAATTTGGTCAATCGGAGGAGGATTAAAATTCAATTCTATTCGTATGGCGGAAACGAGTTTAATAATACTGCTTGTATCAATAAATAACTTTTTTTTTAAAAAAAATAAAAAAATAAAATAAAAACTTAAACCCGCTTTATCTTGTCATTTCCCCCTTTTCAATTTAATTATATCTTTATCCACTCTCTCAAGTCTTATCTTTTCCTTTTTAAATTCCAAGATAAAATAAAATCCCACTTGCAAATCCACCCGATTTACCTCCTCACCCCTGCCTCCCCTCCCCTACAACGCCCAATCTGCAAGCCCAAAACCGTCATCCCGCATACCCAAAATGACAGACTAGAGCTCCAAGAAAGAGAAGACTTCTTCAAATACCCATTATACCATCTCAAACACGCCTCTCACCGGGGCAAACCGTCATTTCCAGTTTGAAAACCGAGAGGTCATTTCCGTCCCTTTGAAAATTATAAAGAGAGAGATAGAGAGAAAGTAGACAGAGAAAGAGACAGAGAAGTTTTCTGGAGAGAGAAAGAGAGAGGTTTCTAGAGAGAAAGAGAGAGTTACCGTTTGTGTCCGTTTTTTCCGTTAAAAGTATTTGTGAAGAGAGAGAAGAGAGGCAAGCCATGGTGACGGACCAGGAGATAGCGAAAGGAGTAGAGACGGTGCTGCGCCAAGCAGACCCAAGCGCCGTTACTTCATTAAACGGTGTCGTACAGCAACTTGAAGCTAAATTAGGGTTAGATTTGTCACACAAAGCTGCTTTTATTCGTGACCAAATTGACCTTCTCCTCCGTTCCCACCCTATCACTACCACCGCCAGTGCTACCGCCCCCGCCTCCGTGACCACCACCGGGCATCCGCCACCACAACATCAAGCTTTTCAGTTCCAACAAGGGCAAGCTCTTAACTTAACCCCTAAAGACCATTTTGCCCTCCAATTTCAACAACAATTTCACCCTTCCCATTTTGCCATTCACCCTCACCACCAGCACCAGCACCATCCTCAACAACACCACCAGCACCAGGTTTTTTCTCAGGACCTTAACTTTAGGCAGCCACAAGCGGTGGTGACTCCCCCAGCTCCGCCACCTCAGCTGCAAGCACAGCAGCAGCATAGGCAGACACAGCATGTGCAAAATGCTGGGGTTGTTACTAATGAAGTGGCAAAAGAGAGGTAAACGTTGAGGGCTTTTTGTCTTTTTGTCGTTTTTAGGTTTTTTTCATGGCTCAATTTGAGGTTTTGAGGGTTTATTTGTTCTATTTTACTCGTTGCAGCTTTTTTTTTTTAAAAAAAATTTATGTGTTTTTTTTTTTTTTTAATTCGAGGGTAAATTATAGAAGTAAGTGATTAGTTTATAGGGTTTATAACTTCCATCTGTTTTTGGTTAGTAAGATTTATTATAAAGTTTGAGTCTTTGTAGTTACTAAAAAGACAGTTAAAAATATTTTAACTGTCACTTTTCTTGGTTAAATAGTGACCCAATTGGAGGTTTATTTTAAATTTGTTGCCGGGTAGAAAAATCCATTATTTGGGCATTTGTTAGCTTATGGTTAGTGTGCAAGTCTCTATTTCTGGTTATTTTTAGCTGATGATTAGTGTGCAAGTTCCGGCCGTTGTTGATTTTGTTTGATCGGAGCTTGAAGCTGTTTTGAAATGCAAAATCATGCAGCCGTTTATAGTATGTGGTTGAACTTGAGATTGAACTTGTGTTCGTATTTTACTATTTTGCAGCAGTGCTCCAGTTGGATCCAAAAGAAGAGGTGGACCTGGTGGGTTAAACAAAGTATGTGGTGTTTCACCTGAACTTCAGGCCATTGTTGGTGAGCCAGCGCTGCCAAGGACTGAGGTATATGCTGTTGGTCAGGCGCATTTCTTAGTTTGGCTGGGTAGCTTTGCTGTTCATGGAGTAATTCTTTGTTGTTTCTAAGAATGGTGGTTTGTGTTTGTGCAGATTGTGAAGCAATTGTGGCAATACATAAGGAAAAACAACCTCCAGGATCCAAGTAACAAGAGGAAGATAATTTGCGATGATGCTTTACGTGTGGTTTTTGAGACAGACTGCACTGACATGTTTAAGATGAATAAGTTACTGGCTAAACATATAATCCCGCTTCAACCATCAAGTATGTTCTATGATAATTACAGTAAGCATGTTGTTGTTGGTGTTGTTGTTCTGCAGTGACTTTGAGATGGTTAAAATTTTCTTCTTGTTAATGTTTGTTCAGAGGAATCCAGTCAAGCTAAGCGAGCAAAGGTGGATGTTGAGACCCCAACTGAAAATACTGAACCTGGTGCATCACTTGTGGGAATATCTGAAAGACTTGCTGAGTTTTTGGGGACTACTGAGAGGGAAATGACCCAAACAGAAGCATCCAGACGTGTTTGGGAGTACATAAAGCTAAAACAGTTGGAGGTGGGTAATGAGTGTAGATATCCATCTCTTTCCCCATGCACTTTCCATATTAGCTCGTTAATTAATTTTCTAGAATGAAAATTTTGTTTTGGATAAATCTCTTTTATTATATACTGTTTTTTCCCAATAAACCTTAATTTTTATTTTAGGTAAGTTAGCTGGAATTTAAAAGTTCCATGGTTTTCATGTGTCTTTAGGATCCGTTAAATTCAATGGCGATACAATGTGATACAAAGCTTCGTGATCTTCTTGGATGTGAAAGCATATCTGCAGTGGGGGTAGGAGAGGTGTTAGCACGGCATCATTTATTCAAACGGTCATGATGTTCCGTGATGATGACTGGTTAGTATGATCCACAATCTTTAGTATTGTCGTGTCTCCTGTTTTTGTGTTTTAGGTGGTGATTTGATTACCCTGCTGCTTATTTATAAATCTTCACCCGAGTAGTTTAGCTTTAGAAGTTCTGTTGTTGCTGAATCCCCCTTGCTGTCATCCTTTGGGTTTAAAACCTTTTTGGTGTGCCTGCTATCTTTTCTGTTCTTCATATGTTGATTAATTTACTTGCAGTCTGATGCATACCAAACAGGTAATCAGACTAGTTTTTTTCTTGTTACATGCAGGTGCATGGAACAATGACCATCTGCTCACTTCTGATAGTAGAACAGATAGCGAAGAAGCTTATTTTGTTTTTCCGATCGTTTATTTTTTGTTGTGTCCTTTGTGAATTAACGTGGTTAGATGAAATGGTGATTACTCGACTCTGATCAGAATGAAAATGTAACAACCGTCACTGACTCTGGATGTAGTAGGTTTTCGTGCTAATTTTATTGTCAGTTTGACTTCCCGATGCCTAACCCTCGTAGTAGAATGAAGGAAACCGCAGTGGAATTGTAAAATCCTGTTAACTTGAAAAAGACCAATATGTGTATCCTGTTATATAGCCTGTTGTTTTCTACTGCAAGTAGCATCGTTTCCTCTTTTGTTTGTGATCTGCATGGAATTACTTCCATGGAGGCAGGTGCAGGTTAAGTAAGCTCTGTTGCACTACTGAATGGTGGAAATCATGTAGCTATTTATTTGTTCTCATCACCATAAAATTTATCCAGCTTTGGATACCCCCCAGAATCTTGATTTTGATCAACACAATGGAGATCATACGAGCATCATGGGACAAACTTCTGATACTGGATAATGAGCAGTCTAATTTGGTGAAGTTGATGAGTTAAAATTAAGAACTGAATGCCTGTGAAAGTCCAGACCATTGTTATTAGAGCTGGCCCGCCAGGCCATGTTGATGTGAGACTTGAGCTGGGCTAGGTATAAAAAAACTAGGTAGGGATTGATTTGGTTGAGGGTTACAATCATTTATTTTTCAATAATTGATATTGTTTTAATTGATTCATCTCACATGATTAAAGCCTTGATCTAGGTTATGGACTGATCAGGCTTAATAACTTTGGTCCATTAACATGAAAATAAAGACCAGAACAAGGTAGGTTTCAGGGTCAAGAGAATTTAAGTTAAGATACTTAGATAAATTGACAAAATAGAGGTATCTTGAACAGCATATTGTGTTTTCTGCTGATTTCTCAGGTTTTCAATTCTGTAAGCCCATAATAAGAGAATGCCATCTAGTTTGGACTCGAAAGTGACCAGAAGGAGGGCACTGGGCAGTGACTACAAGTAATTAGAGCCACCAAACAACGTATAAAAATTCAAGAAGCGCACTAGGACTTGAATAGTTTTGTTGTAAATGAACCTTGGCTATTGCAATGTATACCAGATTCAGAGCAAGCTGTCAGCTAGCTACATACTGTGTTAAGCAATGATAGCAGAACCTCATGGAAAGTTACAGAAACTGAACGATAGTATTTGAAATCTTTCCATCCAAATGTCTGTTCATATATGTGTAGTCAAAGTAATCAATCCTAAATTCTACAATGCAAGTAGTTGAACCTCTAGCAACTAATCCAAGATCCTGAAAATAAGTTTCTTGTGTGTTCTACAGAGATATCCAGATATGCATGTTAAGCAATAAAGAAAAAAATTTAGATAAAGATTGAATAGGTGAAAATCTAACGAGTCAGACTGCCGAGTCTGGTGATGTTTCATATAACTCGAAATAACAAAGATTGAACAGTATCTTAGTCAGGTGAATTCAAGATTTCTGCAGAAAAATCAGTGCTATCAATGCTCGCACGATGTTGTTCATTAGTATGACATTTGCAATCCATCATCCAATCCAGATATGTAAACGTGAGGGGTGCACAGAAAAGTATATCAGAACCAGTCTAATATCGCAATAATATTTCGCACCACACGCTCAGTATTAGTAATGTCAAGATCAAGCAAGCTGTGATATAATGCAAGCAAGAGTTTGAACTAGTTAGTCTTTACATTTTGGAAAGAATTATAGCTAAGGTTTTTTAATATGTTCAAGCATGATAAGGTGATGGAGATCTCAAAAGACAGAAGGCGGGACTACTGTATTCATATTGCCCCCACCAAACCCCGGCCGGGGAAAACAAAAACATGAAAAAGAAACACTAACTGAAAATGTTCTGTAACCCTTGTTTCTTCCCAGCTTCAAAGCTTCACATTCATTTGGTTTTGCCTACAGTTTGAGCTTGAATCCTGATGAAAGGAAGTCATCCCTGAAAAGTACAAAGCCACAACAGGGTAGGCTCAAATCTCTAATGAAAATGCTAAGATTGGATTATCCATGATACAATATATTGCATTAGTAATTACATCACCAGTTATTCTAGTAACCTCAGATACTAAAGTTCAACTGAAAAATGCAAACATTTAGCAATTCAATCATCAATCCCAAGACTCCAAGAAAAACAAGATCAAGCAATACCTCTTCTTCTTCATTCTTCTTTTGCTCTTTCGTCGGCTGCTGACTGTTAACAACTCTGTCATTACCATCAGGAGGAACAAGGGAATTCAAACATAAAATTGCTTCCAAGCGCTCTTTCTTCCTTCCTTGAATCACAACATCCACAACCCTTCTAGTTTCCATGCCATACCAAACAAGTCTTTTCTCATCCAATTCTAACAAAACTTCTCTACCTCTCCTAGAGTAACCCAACGGCCTTACTGAATCATAAGACAACACATTTCTCGAAATAGAGAACACCTTACTCCAAGACTCCTTAACCCCATATTCTTTCATAATCCAAACGTCAGCACTCCAATCTCTAAATTTAGCAAACACACAAAAAAAACTGCCCAACACACCAAGATCAATGTCAATCACAATATTACCCCCATAATCAGGTTGTGGCACCTCTCTAAACTCATCCAATCCAAGATCAAAGCCAACAATTCTATCCCTCCAACTACCAAACCACTTAGCAATCCAATGCAATGATCCATGAACGTAAACACCCATTTTATCATTCGTAAACAGCATAGCATAAGGGATCTTAATAACCCAACACAAATCTTTCTTTGCACTATAAATTGTCATTTCTGATTCTTTGAAACTAGTAAAACCTATTCCAAGAAACTTGGCAATACTCACAACCTTATAGTCATTAGAAACTGCATCGTAACCAAACCCATATCCGCTTCCCCAAACCCAATGCTCATCTGGTGCCGAACTAACAGAAAGTTCAAATCTATGTCGAACAAGAGAGTACAGTATCCCTTTATGTTCTCGCGTTGATTGATTAAGTATAACAACGTCACCATCATCATTGCTTAAACACACCAAACCATTACAAGAACCCATTAAACGAACATCTTGCCATCCTATTGAAATAAATGGCTGGTCTTGCAAGTTTAATAGGTCACCAGGAGAAAGATCGTCGAAGTTTATGGGATTAAGGCCTCCTTCTCCAAGAATAAGAAGGGTGTCGTTAGTGTTGGTTTTGATTGACAGGCTCATATGGGTGTTGATAAAACCACTGCTGTCTATTAAAGAACGCCATTCTTTTGACACGCTCCTGAAGCATAGGAGAGTCTTGATGTCAAGAATGGAGAGGATTCTAGTTATGATATCAAATGGGATATGGCTGGACATTGATTTGGGTTTGATTTTGAGAATTCTTTAATGGTAATAGTAACTGACACAAGGAGTTTGATGAAAGGTCGGACTGAAAAAATGGCAAAACGCAAAAGCTCACCGGGAATTCTTGCTGCTAATGGTATTTTTGATAAGAAGACAGAGCAAGTTCATAAGAGTACATGACCTTTCTGCATGGGACTTGCCAGGCTTGTACCCAATAACGAGAGAAGCTAACTTGACCCCAAAGAAAGAAGAGTTAATGACCTAGTCCCTGTAGTTTAAAACAACTAATTAGCTAGTCCTTGTGGTTTTGAAAACTCTTATACTTTAAATTTCATTTATAACTTAGTCCTTGCCTAAAGTTTATGTGTTTTTTTTTTTTTATATACTTTTTTTGTTTCCTTTTTTTCAAAAATAAAACATAAAAAAGAAAGGTAGGTAATATGGAGGGAAGATTTAACTAGGAAAGAAGGAATTTTTGAAATGTTTTTATAGCTGGATTAAAGATGGTAAACACTGATTAAAAGATTGTTTAATTAATTTTCATATTACACTGACAAAATAATTAGTATTAATAGATTTATATAGTTTAAGTCATAGTTATAAAATCTAGACTGAAAGATTGACCCGAGACCTATTTGAATTGGAGACTTGATTTGATTCAGATTGAAAAAAGAAGAAGAAAATAATGACTTCATCTCATCTGATAAAAAATCTGATACGACTCAGGATCTTGAAAGAGATGCCCAACTCCAATCCTTCACGCGATGTCTGTTAATCAATCAGCATTCAGCATCTCCTATAGTCTGAGAGACGCAAAATATCACATTTCGAGCAAGAAGATTCTTGATTCATCCCCTTGCATCAACTTACATGATAGTGGCAATTCAAAGGGGTTATGTACCAATTTTCCAGTGGGTATGTGCTGTAAATCATAGGAAAATTATTGTAATTACGGACAATTAGACAATGCCAATAATCAAATACTAATAATTATTGTAAATGGATTAAAGGCATAAAATACTTTGAGCAACAACAAATATGGTGATGTTTATCAAATAACGCAAAATTATTGTTTGAAAAAAGAGGGAAAACTCAAGAAAAGGAAGATTGATAGGTTCGGAAAGTTCTGAAAGGTGTTTGTTATTTTATTATTTAATTGATTGAATGTTTAAGACATTTTGGCTATTTTTATAGCTTTACTTCAAACTCCGGACTCAACTCTGGAACCTGGCTGAGTTGCTGACTTTAGGAGTGATTCTGTCGCATAGAATGTCTCTTATTTCTAGACTTCTCTTCTCCTCTTCCTTTCAGGGTTGTTTCTTTATCTTCCAGTCCAATTTTTGCTGAGAAAAATCCCTCTGCTTGCCGACTTACAAGCTTTGAATTGGATACTTCAAAATAGATTTTGAAGTTAGATTTACATTTATGAGGTCTAATATGCCTGTCGGCATGTTGTGAAATCCATGTGAAGGCCAAATTCCGATGACATAGTGAAGAAGACGACTTTGAATGACGTGTCATCCCATGAGTGACGCTTTGTTCATCTCTCTTTCCGCATAACCTGGGCTGTATAGTGGCCCAGGAGTACTTAGGTCTGATTTGGTGCAAGCTAGAAATAATAACTGAGCACTTACGGATTGGATTGAGCTTTTATATGAATAAGTAAACAAATTTAAATATCAGAACTCAGGTCTGGTTGGTCTCGTAGGGTTACTGGGGCACAAGGAAAAACAGTGTCAAAATCAACTCAATAAAGATAACCACCATCTCCTTCCTTCTTCTTCGATAAAAAGGGTTTCGTTCATGTGGGTTTTGACAAAATCATATTTGTCTTTATTAAAGAACGCCATTGTTTTGGCTCGTATCTGAGTCGGATTTGAGAAGTTTGTGGCAATAAGAATTGGTACCGGTATTAAGATATCATTTGGGAGTTGTAAGAGGTGTCTAAAAACTCTAAGGAAGCTGAGGTGCGAGCAGTTATAAAAGTTTTTGAATTGTGTTCTTCAAGGGATGATTTTAATGAAAAATCTTTTAGTGGAATCCGACCTAGCTTCCATGGTAAATTGGATGACTAAACCTTGTTCTAGATTTTGAAAATTCCATGATTTATCCATTAAAGCCTCTCGGGTTTCTTCTGTTTTGGGTAATGTTTTCTTCTGTCACACCCTTCAAGAAGCAAATTTCATGGTCGATTCCCTTGCAAAACCAGGGGTGAATAGAATGGAGGAGTTTATGGCCTGGAAAACGTACAGTTACCGATAATAGAGACAAGTTTTCCCATGCTGGATTTATTTTTCGTAGCACTGGGATTTAATTTCTTTTTTTTTTCTTTGATTTCCAATTATGAACTATGCCTAAAAGGCAAGTCGGGTTTGGAATAGGCTACCTCGTTTTTTTGTGCTTAAATTAGTGAAAAACATTTTAAATAATCAGCTGATACAGAAATTTGGTTAATTTATAATTTTAAAAATAAAAAGTTAATATATATATATATATATATATATATATATATATATATATATAATGCTGTTCAAATATATTTGACTAGTGATATATATAGTTTAATATTTTTTTTGTTTTTGTTTTGAAGGACAATTAAGTTATTTAACTGTAAAGAATAAAATAACCAATTTATTTCTGATCTATTTAATAATGATTAATTAATGTATCATAAAAAACTATATTATCTTTACAAAAATTAATTGATTTTATTTGCAAAATAATCATTACAGTATCGTTGCTATATTGAATATATAAACCATGCCTTTTAGTGTTCCTTACTAGATTTAATACCTGCGCTTCACAGCAGGGAATCTTTGGAGACGTTGATATCTTCAATTGATGTGGAAAAGAGTAGAAGTTCACAAGAGTAAAAGTGATTTTTGCTAGATATGACCTCCTCTAGGGTCTGAAGTCAGTCTTTTATTGTTCACAACAAAGCTTTTTCAAGTTTATTTCATAAATCAGTCATGAATTTAAACAACTCCAAAAATAATTAGGTTTTTAACCAACATTTAATGAATTTTAAGGATGAACATGCGCACTATTTAAAGCTGAATTAATTTATTTTTTATAAATTTATATATAAAGCAATATATACCATTAAGTAAATGGTGACCGAATAAAAAGAAAGATTATAAAAAGTAACTAAGAAAAAGGAGAAAAAAACAAAAGACCAAACATTAGTCCTGTTAAAGATACATTAAAGATTTTAAAAAGATGAGATCTGTGTAACTAAAATCTTTAACCAGAAAGTCAGATGCTGAAAGGTAGAATATTGACTTAAATTAGGTGGCACAAACAATCACCACCGTAATCCTAAGAAGATTATTATTTCACCACCTTACCACCCGGTGGAACTGCTTCTTTCTTTAAGCAACACCAGGTCCGTCCTAAAGCCTTGATGGCAACTGGGGTAGGTATGATCAACTTTGCCTTTATACGTACGCAGGTCCATATCCTCCTCCGCCAATTTTATTTGATGGTGAGAATTTGTCATTGGCTTCTTCAATAGTACTGTATATCGCACACCATTTTGTTCCAAAGCATTCAAATTAAGCACAATTCTTCTTCTTTATCTCTCGCTCGGCTTTCGGCTAAGCTTATTGCCCTTTTATGCTTCCATCTCTGCTTGTTCAGCTGCTTTAATGGTAACTTTGCACTTAGCCTTCTCCAACCCTGTATTGGCAAGAGCTGCCTCTCCTGCGAGCTTGGCTACCTTAAATTTATGAACCTCGTCAATCTTCTATCGATTGAGTTCAGTAGAGCCTGGATCAAGAACATTCAGCATCCAAATATTTGAACCAATTTAAAAAACATGTCATTTGTTAATGGTTCATTAAGTTATGGTGTCTCATATCATTCTCATTATAATCTATCAATTAAGTTCCTTCCTGACATTCAACAGCCAACTGAGTCCATGTTCAAATGCAAGATTGAGTTCAATGACAACTAACTTCTTTCAATTTTTTTTTTTTTTGAAGATTTCAAGTAAGCAATGAACAAGGAGTTCGAGATAATGGATATTAGTCTCATATTCTACTATTAGATTGACATCAAATAAGGAGAATATAAAATCTTTATGAATCAAGAAAAGTTTTCAAAGGAGGTTATCAAGCGAAGTTCAGGATGGATGATTGTGTAAAAGTAAATATTTTAGTTGAGTGTGGAATAAAGATGTTAAAGAATAATGAGGGAGAGAAGATAAACTTTACAACATTCAAATGCCTAGTTAGGAGTTTGAGATATTTAACATGCACTTGTTCGAATATTCTTTTTGTAGTGGGACTTGTAAGTAGGTTTATAAAGACACCTATTACTTATGACACACTTTAAAGCTTTGAAGCAAATTCTTCGGTATATCAAAGGTATTGTTGATTTTAGCTTATTCTATGATTTTTCTAATACCTTTAAACTTGTGGGTTATATTGATAGTGATTGAGCTGGAGATATGAATGATAGAAAGAACACTACAAGTTTTGTTTTCTACATGGGAGATATAACATTCACACGAAGTTTAAAGAAGCAATCTATAGTCATTTTGTCAACATGTAAAGCTGAATATATAGCTACTATATCATATGTTTGTCATTCCATATAACTAAGGAGATTATTGAAGGAATTGCGAATGCTACAAGAGAAGCCTGCTGAAATTTATGTGGACAACTCATCAGCTATTGCATTAACAAAGAATCCAATATTTCATGATAGAAGTAAGCATATTGACATAAGATTTTATTATTTAAAAGATTGCATTGCAAATAAGAAAGTTGAAGTCAAGTATGTGAGGACTCAAGACCAAGTCGCGAATATTTTCACAAAACTACTCAAATATGACGTGTTTGCCAAAATAAGAGACATATTGAGATTTATAAGGAAATCAAGTTTAAGAGGAGATGTTGAAAGTAAACCAGATTTCAGTTTTTTTAAAGAATAGAGAAACCGGTTGATTGAATGAATTAAATAAATTGGTTGAACGGTTAAGTCGGCAAGATGCTTTTCTTATTCAGAATAGTTTTTTCAAAGATTTTATTATTTAAAAGATTGCATTGCAAATAAGGAAGTTGAAGTCAAATATGTGAGGACTCAAGACCAAGTTGCGAATATTTTCACAAAACTACTCAAATATGACATGTTTGCCAAAATAAGAAACATATTGAGAGTTATAAGAAAATTAAGTTTAAAAGAAGATGTTGAAAGAAAACCAGATTTCAGTTTTTTTAAAGAATAGAGAAACCAATTGACTGAATGAATTAAATAAATTGGTTGAATGGTTAAGTCGGCAAGATACTTTTCTTATTCAGAATAGTTTTTTCTATTGTAAATTTAATTTTTTTATAATCTAAGATTTTATGTCTATATATATAGGCTTGTAATACGAGGTATTATTAATTAATATAGAGAGTGAAATCAAAGAGAGAAACACTTCAATAAAGTTAACCTTCCTTTTATTTTTATTCTTCTTCTTTAGTTTTGGTCCTCGACGGTCCATCCGCGACCTGATGTTAATTGATACAGTCATAAAATAAAAAGAAAGGAAAAAAATCAGTTTTGTTTGTAGGTTTGGGCAACAACTCGCTAGAAGTCATGAGAAATTGAAATTGAAATACTGTGTAAATACACAGTAAAAGCTATCACATGTTTCATTGTTTTTAAGAGAACAATTAGCTTTTTTTTTTTAATTTTAATTTAATTTAATATAAATATATATCCATCCTCTCCTGTCAAGCAACAACGTTATCTAAAATTTATAGCTGAGGTAAGAAGGTAACCAAAAGAGTCTAAACCAAAAGAGTGACAGGAAAAGCAACTTAGTAGCCCTTAATTAAAATGCTTTTACTTTTGGGCTGACCCCATATGCCATGAAGCTTTTTTCTTTATTAAAACAATAAAGAAATAAAAGAGGAATAACGTTACACTCCAAGCTTGCTCATCTCCATTCATTCTTTTGGTTACCTCAGCTATAAATTTTAGATGACGTTGTTGCTTGACAGGACAGGAAGGGATTAATCTGTGCTCATGAGAATCATAAACTGAAAGCCTTATATTCCATTTCTCATTTTAATTTTTAATGATGATTCTTATATACAGAGTAGTTAAAAAGTATCTTCACGTTTTAGCTTGTGCAGAGAGCAAAGTGTTTTATTCTTTCCTGAGAATAACCTTTGATTTCATGATAATAAGTAAAGTGCAGAGACCAATTCCCATTCAAGTTGGTAGCGCAACAATAAATTAGCTTGTGCAGAGAGCGAGCGGTTTGTGGCACGAGGGACTAGACACACAAAATCCCACCTGAACTGCTCTTTGCATTCAGATACATTTTGGCTGTAAATTAAGGTATGTGTTGCATGCGTCTCCCTTTCGTTTCTTCATTTCTCTCCAAGTCTCTGAACTTAAATTTGAAAGTTGTTTTCTTCCTTATGCAGTATTATATTTGAAAGTCCATTGATGGTAGAAATTAATTGGTCTTGCATGTGCTAGGGACTGTAATATAAAATTATTCTTAAGCGTCATCCACCTAATTTATGAAATAATTCCCTGTAAGGTCTCATGAATTGTTTTACATATAATACTTTAAACTAAAGCATGATCTCGATTATGCAGAACAATTCTTAGTCCTTTCTCACTCCAATCAATTCTTAGTCCTTTCTCTCTCAATATATATATATGGTATTGACTGTATTTATATTTTAATCAATTTGTTGTCGTAGTGACACTTTTTCCGGAACATGAATAAAGGGAGGTCTTATTACATTTGATTTATATGAACTACTACGAAATATGTTGTAAATGCATAAGTTGATTATTAGCTAGAATTTTGTTTAACTGATTAATATATCTTTAAGTAAAGTTCATGTCTGGCTTATAATGAAGGGGAGCAAACATGGATGTGGATGGTTTATCTGTACGTGTTGTCGCATTGTGGAACGACTGGCAGCTTCGCTCAATGATTTTGCTAAGTCTCTGGCTGCAAATTTTCCTCACCATCGCTGGCGGTCGACGAAAGTATACAGCCGGAATCTGGCTTGGGACGCTGGTTTGGCTAGCATATACGTCAGCTGACCCGTTGGCAACTCTTTCATTGGGTACAATTACTCGCAATCAAGGGGGTTCCAATTGTACCCCTAAAAATGAAAGCATCACCCCGGCATTTTGGTCATCGATGCTCCTTGTCCACCTTGGTGGCCCTTACACCTTTACTGCCTATGCAGTAGAGGACAACGAACTGTGGTCGAGGCATGTGCTTCAGCTATTAACGCAACTTTCGATGTCCTTTTATGCATCATTGAGGTCATGGTGGAGCATGGATCCGCTCAGATATTTAGCCATTCCTATCTTTATTGCCGGAATCATGAAATATGGGGAGAGGGTTTTGGTTCTTTGGTTAGCAAGCTCCAACAAGTTTAGAGACTCCGCAAACGAAGAAAGGAAGCTTCTACGAGAGCAATTAGATAACAAAATTCCACGCGATGACTTCGATAACATGGATGCAACAAGGTGCGATAAAGTTTTGGGATTTGATCGCATAAGACCAGAGGCAAAACATCTCCATGAAGCTCATTTCTTATTCCGAATTTTGAAGTTACTATATGGAGATTACCTTGTTACATATCCAACTCATATGAGCAGCTATAATATCTTGAAGAGGAAGTCTGCTGCCAAAGCATTCGAGTTGATAGAAGTGGAGTTGGGTTTCATGTTTGATATCCTTTTCACCAAGGCGATGACTGGGGTTGGCTGGCGGCCTCGCCTCTTTCTCCGCTCCATCAACTTTCTACTCTCTGTCTCCGCATTACTTGCATTCTGGATAATGCCCAGAAACTCCAAAGCCTATTCCGAAATTGATATCACTATATCATACTTGTTGCTAGGAGGAGCTGTTGTTCTTGATATATACTCAGTCATTTGGATGCTTCTCTCTGATTGGACTATGCTTTGGCTTAGCAAGAAAAGGGAGCCATTGGCGGAGTCTATTTGTCAATTTATTTATTCTTCTCGGTGGCTGTCGTCTCTTATTCATAAAAAAAGGTGGAAAGAATCTATGAACCAACATGCCATACATAAGCATATTGAGCAAAGTGTACCAATGGGAAATCTTATCAGCAAGGGTCACAACTTTCGGAGATGGAAAGAGGATGTGGATTGTTATTTAAAGGAATTGATCTTCGAACGTCTCTTAGATATGCGTTCAAGATACAGTCGCCAAGATGATCAAAGGATGATATTGGCAGAGAGAGGTGATCATGCACTTAGAAGTAACGGATGCTCTGAAAAATTTGGTTGGTCTGTGGTTGATATAGACTTTCATGAAAGCTTCCTATTATGGCACATTGCCACTTGGTTTTGTCACGTAGGCCATACTGAATCTCCTCATGTTAAAGTAAGCAGATCTTTAGCTAGTTACATGTTGTATCTTCGGAGTGATATGCCGTTTATGCTACCTAAAGAGATGGGTGAAGCAAAGTACATGTCAACCAGCGTAGAAGCCACTTTTCAAGTTGAAGAGGGACAAACCGAAGGGTCAGTGCTATCTGATGGTCGCAACCTCGCCAGTGCATTGGACTTGCTGGAGACAGAGGATGGGTGGTCAGATGAAACAAAATGGGAAATGATATCTCAAGTGTGGGTGGAGATGCTAACTTTTGCTGCGATTCATTGTGGATGGAAAGAGCATGCAAAAGCACTTAGTCAAGGAGGAGAGCTACTTACCTTTGTGGCCGTTCTTATGTCTCATCTTGGCATTAGTGAGCAGTGTATCTACAAGTAAATAATTACTTGGTACTTTGCATATGTTATTATTCCTTCTTCTTTTATTTTTCATTTGTTTATTTTGATAATAAGATTTTTACATGTTTGTGATTGATACGTTATTATATGTACAAAGGGTTGAATTCTCGGTTTCTTAAATTATTATGTTTATATATTATTTATATGACAACACGTTAGTTCAAAGATATCCTTTCTCTTAAGACAAAATCCATATATGTTCATATATTATTTATATGATAACACGTTAGTTCAAAGATATCCTTTCTCTTAAGACAAAATTAAAAAAACAGAAGAAGATCGTTAAAATCGTCAATAAGCTCAAGTTTTCCTAAACGTAGTCATGAACTTTTATTTCTTGTAGCATTAGATGGAGATTTTCTCCTTGATTTAGGGGTAAGAGAAAAAAGGATAAAGTTTTACATGAATTATATATTTTCTTGAGAGGATGGGAAGTGATTTGTGCTCATGATGAAGATTTAGCTTGTGACAATCGAAAGCAATTTATTCCAGTGGTCCTTTTATTTTGTAGCAATGATCGTGATGAGAGCAGGTGTTTATAATATCCTTTCATATTGATGATAAGAAGTGAAGTATTTTTACAAATTCATATTCTTGCAGCATCTTTAATATACATGAAGCAGATTTTTGCGGAACCAGAACTAAAAAATACACAAAATCAACCTGGTTGCACAACCAGTAAATTAGCCCGCCGTATAAAATTGCAGAACTCAGAGAGGAAATATGTGAATACTGTCTTGTATATTTCATTCCTTTAGTGTGCATGTACAGAGGGTTTAAATAAATGATAATTTAAATAAATGATAATGCTAACTGTTGTCCTACACGTGTATGTATATCTGATAGTTCAAAATTTAAACAGCAGATACAATCTTGTTTGAATTTGAACTTTGAATATTAGATAGCTAAGTTCCTGCAGATTTGGTGGTTGTTGCAGCATGCTCTTGCTCTTTGACTTGTTCTTCTACACGCCGGAACACCTCTTTCCATAATCTTCAGGTACGTTTTGGCTGTAAAGGTACTTAGATTATAATATAAAACTAGCTATTCGTAAGCATTACTGAGCTTATAAAACAATTCTTTAGAATCTTACTTAACTTTGTAAGAGGATCAAGAATGATTTTATATTAAATATTTTAAAGCATGATTTCTGTTGTGTAGAAGAATTCTACGTCAATTCGATACTTTTCTCTTATTGTAAGCTCTTTTCTTTTATACTTTATTATTGCTTTCATTTGTTTATTGTTTAATTGAGATTTTACTTTATTCAACGTGATTCATGTGAATTGCTGCGAAAGATGTTGTGAATGAATAATTTGGTATGCTGTCCATGCATTATGTGATTACTACGAGCCTGCTATTCTGTTTAATTCATTAATGTATTTTTAATGCTAGCTGGTGGTAATAGTTAACTAGGAAGGAGGTAGCCACGGATAGAGCTGGCTTATGGCAAGGGTTACTTGGCCAACAACTCAAGTTGTTCCTAATAAATAAAATATATTTATTAATTATACTTTATAAAATAAAAATTGTCACTACTTAACAACTGCTAAATTTCAAGCACAAAATAAAAACTGCTCAAGACCTCATCACTTGTCAGATATATATAAAAATAAAAAAAAAAATTCTTAAATATTTTAAAAGGCTCTATTTATAGTTTTGTCTAAGGCCTCGAAGAGAGAACATTAATTTCTAGTTCAAATCCTATCATTTACATTTTTCAACTCACATATAAATACGTGATTGATTAGAAATTTTAAGTGAAGAGCTTTTCCTTATAGTTTGGTTCTTAGAAGTGGCCACCCATCCATGGATCACATCTAAAAATGTGTCCATGATAAAAATGATAAGAAAAGAAAAGAAAAAAGAATACAGTTCATATCTGATCAGCGTTGAAGGCAAGGAAAGATGAGCGCCTTGAAGTTTTCTGAACGTGTTATCGAATTGTGGAATGAATGGGATTACAAATAAGAATTTCACCATCTTTGTAAGAAAGTAAACCATTACAAGAACCAACTAAAAACCCAGCACATTCTTGTTTTGATGTTGTAACACATGGTTGGTCTTGTAGGGTTATTGGGGACACCAGAATGTCAAAATCAACGGAATAAAGATATAACCACCGCCTCCTTTTTTCTTGGATAAAAAGAGTTTTGTTTGTGCTGGTTTTGACATATTCGTTCATACCTGTCTAATAAAGAACACGCATCTGTAGCGGTGCAGAGTTTTGATGTTTAGTTTGGAGAGGATTTCGGTGATGATCATTTCAATTGGGGTGTAGCTTGCCTTTGTGTTTTGACTTCCGATGACTCCTTAGGCTCACCCATATCCTAAGGAGCTTTTTTCTTGATTAAAAATAAAATAAAATGAGAAATAATGTTATACTCCAAGCTTGCTGATCCCCAGTCACTCTCCTGATTGTCTTCTTAAAATAAAGTTATACTCCAATCTATAAATCTTACATGGCACTGTTGCTTGAGAGGAGAGGAGGGAGTTTCTGCTCACGAAAATCATACGCTTTACATAAAGTTTAAGTTTGTGTAAATGAAAGCAATGCATTTCATTTGTCATTTTAATTTTTAATGATGACTCTTATATACATATCTTACAGTCTTGGTTTGTGCAGAGAGCAAAGTGTTTTATTCTTTCTTAAGAATAACATTTGATTTCATGATACAAAGTAAAGAACATTTACTGATTCATAGTATTAATATGCATGAAGCACCAGGGACTAAGCACACAAAATTCAAGTTGGTAGCACAACAGTAAATCACTCAACCTGAACTCCACTTTGCATAATCTTCAGAAACATTTTGGCTGTAAAGGTATGAGTTGCATGTGTCTTCCCTTAATATTTCTCCCCAGGTGTCTTAACTTAAATCTGAAGCTTCTTTTTTCTTCTTTATGCAGTATTATATTTAAAAGTTGATTGTCATAGATATAGTTGAAATAAAATTCATAATAGAAATACATCTTGCATGTGTTAGCTTATATCAAAGAGCGTTTCTTGATTTTTTCCTAACAAGTAGAAAAAAAGGCATTGCTTGGAATCTTAATTATGCTTATTGTATATGTTATTAACTGTACTGTATATTTTATTCAATCCGTCGTGATGACACGTGTTTCAAAACAGGAATAAAGGGAGCTCACTTGGCTGCTCAAATACCACTTGTAGGAAGATTAATGCTGAAACTTATTCTGAACAACAATGACAAAGTGCAAAACTGAAGAACAGAAAGAAATTGAGAGAAAAGTATACTTTTTTAGATTTTCTCTTTGAATTTTTCTCTGCTATCATCTATTATCTCCTCCTTATAACTCTAATTACAAGCTTATTTATAGACCTAAAATCCTAGAAATTGAACTGAATAAGAAATTTATTCTAACTAGAAAATTAATTATGCCGACTTAATCTGGAAATCTCTGGGTGCCTCTGATTGCAAGAAATCTTAGTTTAAATTTATTGTCAACACTTCTCGGTGGCTGTCGTTTCTTATTCATAAAAAAAGGTGGAAAGAATCTATGAACCAACATGCCATACATAAGCAAATTGAGCAAAGAATACCA
>Ga0325411_1001305_pt1 | contig 27685 bp, 19 predicted proteins | sample PopdelMetagenome_13_FD_206181 | JGI IMG/M metagenome (GOLD analysis project Ga0325411, IMG submission 206181) | Populus deltoides microbial communities from Bellville, Georgia, United States - Xylem-PdIQD-R4 | ecosystem: Host-associated > Plants > Phyllosphere > Stem > Wood/Secondary xylem...
AACTGTGTCTACAAAATTTAAGCATGCATTCAATGATTTAATCTAAAATCATGGTTGTTCTTACTAAAACATACTTCGTAATATCCATCCAAACTACTTCTTCTGTTTATTAACATATCCACGATTTCTTGCACGTCAATTCAAAGCAACACATCAATTTCATGTCTAACGTTTGCCACAAACCAGTTTGAAGTACGAAGACTCCTCTCAAGTTCCGAACAACAAAGTCAAAAGAACCAAACCCATTTTGGTTTTTTTATCCAATCAAAAGCATGGTGGTAAGTTATGAAAAGGATCGACACCATCATACTTACTTTCATTATCCATGATTTCTTCTTCTTCCGCTGCTGTTGCATTCCTAAGTGTGACTTTGTCAAAAAGTTGCCAAAAAACTCTTCGGTTCCAGATTTTCTTACTCAAGCATCATCAAAACTACTGCTTTTCAAGCCCACCAATAGCTAGGTCTGTTTGCTCTACACTTCAATATATGTATCTCATCTTTTTTCTCTTCTTCTTCATCTGTTGTTTTTTTTATACCAATTCCTGGCTTTGTTTATTGCATCTCCAGCCGCCTGGAGAAGTAATTGGATAATATTCAAATGTTTTCACTAGAATATATGTTCTCTTTTCAAATTCAATTCCTGTAATCTTCTTTTTCTTCGTCTGTTTCTTGATATCAGGTGGGATGTTTGGATAGTCCAAGAAATTTCAGTTGTGGGTTTTAGTATATGATTCGGGATTCTGGTGATATTTCCTTTCTTGGGATGACTATATCGAGAACTTGGACATTCGGAGCTGCTCTGCTCATCTGGCTCTGTTGGTCTTCATTACTTGTAGCAGCACAAAATGCACCCACTGACCCTGTAGAAGGTGATTTTCCTTCAACAGCTGGCTGTTCTTTTTTTTTTTTTCCTTCGAAGATGCTTTCTACAGTAGCATTGCAGCCTTAATTTTCCCTCTTGCAATAGACTTAGAAATGCTTGGAATTGTTTGGCATGAATGGGTCCTTGTGAATAGTGTTCCTACTTAGCAAGCTAGATTGACTAGTACCTTCCATTGTTTGCTGGTACGTGCATCATCAAGTACTGAGCTACTGGTATAGTAAATGGAGTCAATTTTGTGAGTACCAGTAGTTTTGAACTTTATATCCTTGCTTGCGAATTGTCCAAGCAATAAATGATGATGTTTGTATCTCGGATGATGCCGAAAACATCTTATGACATTCAATGTGGAACCCTACCGGGATATCTGGTTAAACTTGTACCATCTTATCGTGTTGTTAATTAGTTGTTCTGGGCTTAATAAAAATGATACGATGATGACCAAATGATTAAAAAATCGTGCAGTGAAGGCATTGCAAGACATCAAGAACAGTTTGATTGATATCAATAACAATTTGAGTAATTGGAGACGAGGCGATCCATGCACATCAAACTGGACAGGGGTTTTGTGCTTCAATAAAACAGAAGAGGATGGCTATCAGCATGTTCGAGAATTGTATGATTCCAAGCCTTAAATTTTCATTTTTCTTATTTTGTGGGAAAAAAAAATTATTTCCTTTTCAATTCGATTTGATGCACGCTGAGGAACAATTTTATTTTATTTTTTTGCTAATTTTTTCGATTTGTTTTAATATTGAATAAATGCTGGCCAAAGTTGTTCTTCGAGGTTAGGAGCAATTGTGTGAAGATTGCCCTATTTTCCGAAAAACATCACCTTAAAACATGCAAAATCCCAGTTTGAGAATCTATCACTATGTTGCGCTAGCTCTTATCCAACTCGCTAGTGACAACTCTTTAATTGCCTACTAAATTGATAACTAACCTGTGCTGAGCATAATGCAAAAGCTACATGTTAGAATTTAAGCTCATAAATTTGACAATTTTAATGGGATTTTGCATACAAATAGAATAATGGATATTAATTTCCAGATTTTCCTTTCCTCTTTTCTTCTCAGCACTGTGTAACAATATTTTGTTTTCTTTGCAGGCAACTGTTGAATATGAATTTATCAGGAACTTTATCACCATCCCTCGGTCGCTTATCTTATATGGAAATATTGTAAGGGTCATTTCCTTTGTTCTGAAACAGATCTCTCTGTTAGAATGTCTATGGTTTTGACTGTTTATTTGTCCAACTGATATATATTCTCTGTTGATCTTATCATAGGGATTTTATGTGGAACAACATTACTGGAAGCATACCCCCGGAGATAGGAAATATTACATCTTTGGTACTCTTGTAAGTTGAGCTTCTTTTTAGCTTGATAGCTTAGACTGTCAACATTGTTACAGCATAATGCAAACAACAGATCAAGCATTTTCAAGTCTCTGAGTTCTAATTTCTTAGGTTATTTCTCATGAACTGATTTATTTAGTTTTGAATGTTGACAACATTGTCAATGTGAATAGAGTTGATATTGTTACTATTGCTGAGCTACATTCTACAGCTGTTTAAGCTTTTATGTTTGATGGAGTATTTATCCTCGCAGGCTCCTGAACGGAAATCAATTAACGGGTCCCTTACCTGAAGAACTTGGCTATCTTCCAAACTTGGAAAGGATACAGATAGACCAGAATAATATATCAGGACCAATACCTGAATCATTTGCAAACTTGAACAAAACACAGCACTTGTGAGAATTACTCTGATGCTATATTCTCTATAACTAGTGCTAATAATCTTAATTGTGATACTTGATTGATTCATATTTCATGGTACTTGTATTCTTTTCCCTTGTGGACAGTCACATGAACAACAATTCAATTAGTGGGCAAATCCCAGCTGAACTTTCAAGATTACCAAATCTACTTCACTTGTAAGTTTGCTACATTCGAGATTCCTGTTTGAGGCCGCAAATTAGGTTCATTTCAATTCTTTCCCTTTCTTGTTGATCTTCTCTCATATGTGTTAATTTATTGTTAATATGACAAATATTTGCAGCCTTCTGGATAACAACAACCTATCAGGAACTCTTCCGCCAGAGTTATCTAACTTTCCGAATTTACTTATACTGTATGGCTCTCTTGCTTCCTGTAAAATTGTGAATCATTAGTTTATGGTTTCTTATGTCAATATAGTAGATTTTAGCTTCATTTTTGTGTCTCATAACCTTTGCCTATTTTCATTTTGCAGCCAACTTGACAATAACAACTTTGATGGGAGCACAATCCCGGCTTCTTATGGAAACATGACTAAATTGTTGAAGTTGTAAGTGCAAATTGCAAATGTAGATCTGCTAGTATTCGAGAAGGAAGGATTGCCTTTTCTTCTCATGTGGATGTGGGTGTTAATGTACGTGCATGTATGTCTATTAGCAGAATTGAATGCCTTGATCACAAGTTCCTTTAATTTGATAAGAAGTTTCTTTGACTTAAGTCATATAGATCTCTTTCTTTGCCTTCTTGCAATAACTGTGTATGTCTGTTGAATCCTCAACTGAATAGTCTCAGTACCAAACTGTTTGGAGCACACTACATTGGTCATTTTCCACCAATCAATACTGACACCCACCAAACTTTTCAAGTTGTAATGGATCAGTCATACAGCAGAACCACTTGGAGTTTTACCTTGAGTTGTTTGAGTCTTTATCACTGCATTTTATTGCCTCTACGAAATATGGAGTCTTCAATTATTTTTATGAGATTTTATACTATCATTTTCTTGCTACTTATTGTTTCATCTTACCTTAGATAATCTATGCTTGCTGCAATGCAGAAATCTGCCGTGTCAAATAGTCCAGATTTCACAAACCTTCCACGTTGTTAAAACCTTTGTGTTATTTCTCATTTCATAATTGCAATGTAGTAATCCATGCTTCAAAATCTGCACAAGTTTTTTAACGTGATATCTGTATGTGCCTTGATTGGCCTTTATCAGGAGTCTGAGGAACTGTAGCTTGCAAGGTCCAATGCCTGACTTGAGTGGGATACCAAATCTTGGCTATCTGTAAGTTCATTTGTTTGCTATCTGTGGCTTTCACCTGACTGGATAATTACTGTTTCTTTCTTTCCTGGATAACTCTGCGGGCCTTTTTTTTCCCTTGCCACTTACAATTTTTGATGTGATTTCTCAGAGACCTCAGTTTCAACCAGCTAGCTGGACCCATACCTACAAATAAGCTTTCTGAGAATATTACAACCATGTAAGGTTTCTCTATATCGCAAATGTTACACGATCTGACAGATGAATCTCTAAAGTGCCTGAAGGATTTTAAATTTGGACAGCAATGATTTTTTGGATGTTGATGTTCATTTCTTTTTTTGCAGCGATTTATCCTACAACAATCTTAACGGGACTATTCCTGCCAACTTTTCAGAACTCCCTCTACTGCAGCAACTGTGAGCATTTTTCCACTTGCTCTTTTGTTCTTGCTCATCAGTTTCTGATTTCTTAAGAATGATATTATAGCTTGTGTAACTATAGAAGCTGTAAGATTTTGATGTTACTGATTAAGCTTATATAGGTTCAAAAAGAAGGTGATGGGTAATAAATTAAATGTTTAACTTGATCCTATTCTTTGGCAGGTCAATTGCAAACAATTCATTGAGTGGCTCTGTTCCCTCCACAATCTGGCAAACTAGGGCCAACGGGACTGAAGGACTTGACTTGTAAGAATTGAAATGACAATGAACAATTTTTTTTCCTCTCATAGAAGTGTGCTTATGTGTGGGATAGAATGTAATTAAAATGCTTTCCTGTTATGTTACGATACTCTGAAGAACACTTCTATTCTTGATTTCTATTATAAAAGATCGATGTCATGTGCTGATTTCAGCATACTCCAATATTGATGGCGCATGCTCTCAGGAGGCTGGTTTTTTAGCATGGTACTTGTGTCACTAATCAACAGTTTTTGGCTCTTTGATGTTGCAGGGACTTTGAAAACAATACACTTTCAAATATTTCTGGCAGTATCAGTCTCCCTCAGAATGTCACGCTGTGGTATTCTTCTGCACTAGCAATGCTACATTAGTACATCATGTCTACATATACATGATGTGAAGTTCACTCTTGTCCTACTTTTTGAGACAACTATGTAACTTTCAGGAAATCATTTGTTGATGCTTTTTATAAATAATTTTCAGGCTTAAAGGAAATCCTGCGTGCTCAAATTCCAGCATAGTCCAATTTTGTGAATCTCGGAATAGCGATATGAACAATCAGAGTTCAACAGAATCTAATGCTACCTGTTTTACTCAATCATGTCCACCCCCTTACGAATATTCCCCAACATCCCCAACTTCTTGTTTCTGTGCTGCCCCTTTGATCTTTGGATATCGACTGAAAAGTCCTGGCTTCTCAAATTTTATTCCTTACAGAATTAGATTTGAGAATTACTTGACCTCTGGTCTCGAATTGAGTCTCTATCAGCTAGACCTTGCTTCAATTGTATGGGAAAGCGGGCCTCGATTAAAAATGCATTTGAAGCTTTTCCCTGTCTATGTTAATGGAACCAGTTCCCATGCCTTTAATACAAGTGAGGCTCGGCGCATCATTAGCATGTTCACTGGGTGGAAAATTCCGGACAGTGAAATATTCGGACCTTATGAACTTCTCTACATCACTTTGTTGGATCCTTACAGAGATGGTTTGTTTCTTTAACCTATCATTGTTATATAGAAATTAATTAATGCTTATCCTAATTAAATAAGTTGTGGAGTATTCTAACCTAGAATGTGATAAGCGTGTTACCAAGTTTTGATATCCTAATAATCTTCATTGCTGTTGCTATATCGCAGTGATTGTCACCTCTCAGAAATCTAATAAAATAAGCACGGGTGCTCTGGTTGGCATAGTATTGGGAGCCATTGCTGGCGCAGTTACATTATCTGCAGTTGTTTCACTTCTTATCTTGAGAAGGCGTTTGAGGGACTACACAGCAATATCAAAAAGACGTCGCCGTGAGTGTCTTTCCATTCCATGATTAGAATGATGCAAATATATTATCTTTTCATGTGGTGTTTTGTCTCGTATGATGTGTCAACCCTGTAAATCCTCCTAACTTCAATTATATATGCATTGTGAAGTCTTCAAAAAAAAAAAAAGTCACATTTTGTTTCGAGAATTTTCTGAGATACTTTATTAAAGTCTATATAAACAATTTCATTCTTAACATGCTGCGGTATTTGGGCACAGAATCCAAAGCCTCCTTGAAAATTGAAGGTGTGAAGGATTTTTCTTATGCTGAAATGGCCATGGCTACAAACAATTTCAATAGCTCCAGTCAAGTTGGTCAAGGGGGTTATGGAAAAGTTTATAAAGGGATCCTTGCTGATGGCAGAACTGTGGCTATAAAACGGACTGAAGAGGGATCTTTACAGGGCGAGAAAGAGTTCTTAACAGAAATAGAGTTGTTGTCAAGGTTACATCATCGGAACCTTGTATCTTTGCTTGGATATTGTGACGAGCAAGGAGAACAGGTACTCTTTGTATTCTTTTAAACTTGAGATGTTTAGTAAAGTCTATCATTCCTAATTTTAGCTTGACCAGCAGTAAACTGCATGCTTCTCATCCTTGGGAAGCAACTCAAGGAAATTTATCATTTGCAGTATCATTTGGGAAAAAGCTGTATTATCTGTTCCTTTTGTGCATGCAGATGTTGGTTTATGAGTTCATGCCGAATGGCACTCTTAGAGATCATCTATCAGGTAGATCTCACATTTTTCCCTTTAGACTTCCATCTTTCTATCCTAAAGCAAGATTGATTTCGGATTTCGATTTCGGATTTCTATGTGCTTATTCCACGGGTTTCATTTCATGGATCATGCATGTGGTATCTCAGTGAAGGGAAAAGAACCCTTGAGTTTTGCGACAAGATTGAAAATTGCCATGACTTCAGCTAAGGGCATACTCTACTTGCATACAGAAGCTGATCCTCCGATATTTCATCGAGATATCAAGGCCAGCAACATATTAGTGGACTCCAGGTATGATGCCAAAGTTGCTGATTTCGGACTTTCAAGACTTGCCCCAGTTCCAGATATCGAAGGGAGTGTGCCAGATCATATATCCACGGTTGTGAAGGGCACTCCAGTAAGTCTATTTCTTTCAAATACTATCTTTCTGTAGGATGATGAAATTCGAAGAAGAAATAGAAAATGGGACTTAATGGATTCCTGACATTCCTTCTCTTTTAAAATTATGTAATCTTTGCAGGGTTACCTTGATCCGGAGTATTTCCTAACTCATAAATTGACAGACAAGAGTGATGTTTATAGCCTTGGTGTAGTGTTTCTGGAGCTGTTGACGGGGAAGCAGCCAATCTCACATGGCAAAAACATTGTTCGAGAGGTAATGCTTTTCGGTTTATAATTCCTACTCTTCTATCGGTGAAAAACATTGATTTGTAGATCCTGCACTATCAGTACCAACAATCTCAACGCCAAGTCTCATGCAAATGAACTTCGGCATTTATTGCCCACGTCCATGTCATGATGATAGAGCATTGTCATTTCAATTTTATGAATCTCAAAATCTCTGACAACAGGTTAAAATCGCATATCAATCTGGTATGATCTTCTCGATTATCGATGAACGAATGGGTTCTTATCCTTCCGACTGCATTGACAAGTTCTTGACTTTGGCCATGAAATGTTGCAACGAGGAGACAGATGCGAGACCATCAATGGCTGATGTAGTCCGAGAACTTGAAGGTATATGGCATATGATGTCAGAATCTGACACCACAACAACAGATACAATCAGCACCGATAACAGAAAGGAAATGACTCCACCCTCTTCATCCTCTATGATGATGAACCCTTGTGTGTCATCAGAAGTGTCTGGCAGCGACCTTGTTAGCGGAGCCGTTCCTACCATCACTCCAAGATAAATGAAAGACACAAAATGGGAAACCAGTTCTTGGGTTGCTATAGTGCTTGAAAGATTGTGTGGGGAGTCATCTATCAACAACTTTCTGTTCAGTTTTTTGTAAACATACTAGGTAGAGCAATGACAATAGAGATGCATTACAATGCCGAAATATTTTTGACTGACATGTAATGAAAAAATAGTGATATCACAATGAAATCCATTTGTATACATTCATTTTCTTCTTGGTTTTGTGATTCTTCGCAAGAATGTGTTTGGAAGTGTGGTTGTGGTTGATTTTTAAAGTATTTTTTATTTGTAAAAACATCAAAAAAAATATTTTTTTATTTTTTAAAATTTTTTTTTGACACTAACGTATCAAAATGATCGAAAAACACTAAAAAAATATTAATTTAAAGGAAAAAAATAAAAAAAATTTAAATTTTTTCAAAAAAGCTTTTGAAATACAAAAATAAATAGAGATATCGTAAAACTAGGGTCTGTTGTCTATTTTTGTAAAGTAGTGAGGTGGTCTGTTGTCTATTTTTGTAAAGTAGTGAGGTGTTGAAACGGTGTTTTTTAATCACTATAATTTTGATAATATTTAGTTAATCAATGCATATTATTTTTTTATATAAGTTAAATTGAAAATTCTCTTAAAAATTTAGTTAAAAAAAATATAATTTATGTAGTTTTTAAATCAAATTTTTTAAATTGCAACTATAAATATTATCATAACATTATATATATACGTAAGTCCTGTTTGACATTGTGATTTAACCGTATTTAAAAAAATTAAATTTTTTAAACGTTAAATTAATTATTTTTTATGTTTTTAGATTGTTTAAATATAATGATATCAAAAATAAATTTTAAAAAATAAAAAAAATTATTTTAATATATTTTTAAATAAAAAATAATTTCAATAAAAGCCACTAATATTCATGCAAGCAGTGCATCGTGTCACCAAATGAAACCTCAAAAAGAAACCGACATTGAAGAAGTGGTAGGCTAAGAAAATTGGACCACTTCTAGCCCAATTTGACGCAACCACACACGTATGCAAGCCCAAAACGCTTTAGGGTTTTATGCGGCCTTTTCTCCTCACCCCACCCCTCTCTATAAATGAAAAGCCTCTCTTAAACAGCTCTTTCATTTTCTTTCTCTAGGGTCTCTGCCGCCGATCCACCGCATAGAAGTCGCCATGGGTAGAAGTAAGCCTCTCTCTCTCTCTCTCTCTCCAATTCCCAATCTGAATTTTTATGATGTTTGTCTTTTTTTTCCTTGTTTAATTAGTAATCAATGTAAATCTTGTAAAATTTTGGTTTCTGCTATCATAAATATGAATGGATTTTTGTATGGATAGAAGATTATTGAGTTTTCTTTGCTTTTGGTTGATTTAGAGTCGTCTTTATCTATTGTGGGAATATCCAATGATATCAGCTTTTTTTTAATCATTTTTTATGGACTGTAAATGATTGTTAGATTATGTCTAAGAGATGGATGCCTTTGATGAAGAAAATTAATATAGGATGAGAATACTTCTATTTTTATTCTTGGGCTTTTGGAGTAAATCTAGATCTTAATTTTGAAACGATTTTGATTGTTTGTGTACCTGAAGTGATGTTCTTTTTTTTATTGCTGTGGTTGGAACAATTAGTTTATTAAATTCTATGCGGTTTTGAATTACAGGGGCTTTGTTTGTTGAAAACTTTCTTTTCTCTGGTGCATATTTATGCAATATGCTCCATTGATTATGTCCCTGTCTTACTTTTTAGGGCTTGATTTTTGTTATGTGACGGGATTTTTAAAAGAAGTGTTTTCTGCTGCCAAGCTGATCTAGTTTTTTTTTCTTCTTTTTTCCATTTTGCAGGACCTGCAAGGTGTTACCGCCAGATCAAGAATAAACCATACCCAAAATCACGATACTGCCGTGGTGTGCCTGACTCAAAGATCAGGATTTATGATGTCGGGATGAAAAGGAAAGGAGTTGATGAGTTTCCATTCTGTGTGCACTTGGTGTCCTGGGAGAAGGAGAACGTCTCCAGTGAAGCTCTTGAAGCGGCACGAATTGCTTGCAACAAATACATGGCCAAGTTTGCTGGAAAAGATGCTTTCCATTTGAGAGTCAGGGTTCATCCTTTCCATGTCCTGCGAATCAACAAGATGCTTTCATGTGCTGGAGCTGATAGGCTCCAAACTGGTATGAGAGGTGCTTTTGGTAAACCACAGGGCACTTGTGCCAGAGTCGCTATTGGACAGGTTCTTCTTTCTGTTCGTTGCAAGGACAGCAACAGTCACCATGCTCAAGAGGCTCTCCGCCGGGCAAAATTCAAGTTCCCTGGTCGCCAAAAGATTATTGTCAGCAGGAAGTGGTATGCAATTTCTTTCTTTTCTTCAGACTGTTGAAGTCTGTCTGCAGTCTATTACATGGCCTGTTGCCATCATAGTTGTGCATGAAGGATTGCACTTTTTCCTTTTTCATGGTGGCACACCTATAGATTTTTCTTGCTGCTTTGCTATTCTGGTAAAACGAAGGCCTGTGCCATCTCCCTATGGAAGTGTGGTAGTGTTCGTTTTGTGTGCTTGCCTCCTATTGCAAGCTTGTTTTGTGTTTTCTAATTTTGGTAGTTCTTTACTTCCTCCTAAGTTTGTGGCCTCACCTTGCCTGTTAACGGTGATGTGCAGGGGTTTTACCAAGTTCAATCGCACTGATTATTTGAAGTTGAAGGCTGAGAATAAGATCATGCCAGATGGTGTGAATGCCAAGGTCAGGCTTTGCTTAAAGTTTATTTTTGCATCCATTTAATAATCAACCAAACGATATATTTCACTTGTAATGTTAGTAGTGGTTTTTCTCTCCAATTAAACTGATGGTGATTATGTGTATCTCTCAGCTTCTTGGATGCCATGGACCCTTGGCCAACCGTCAACCTGGAAGAGCATTCTTGCAAGAAACTGCATAGGATCTTTTCTTTCTGGAAGGAACTTTCATTCATCTCTTAACGTCGGAGAAATTTATCCATTACTGTTTTTGTTTTAGTTTCGAATATTGTCGAACTTGTTGAGTTTCATCGAAACTGTATTTGGAGGATATGATATGAAATGCATGGTATTTAGTGTGTTTTTTGCAAATATTTGAATCAGATTTGTAATATCTTTTTGGATTCAGCCCTTTTGAATATTTAACCAAGTTGCAAGCGTCTTTTATCTTGTTGATGATCATATGCTTTATAAATCCAAAGTCAACAATTGACATTAGAGTGGCAAATTCATGATTTGGTGGGGATGTTTAAAGAAAATGTAGGAGCAATGAAGGTTAAACACAACCTTGAGTATTAATCCTGGTGGAAGGATTACTTTTTATACCATCATTTGATAACTGCCACGCCCTAGCATTAAGTGGGATTTAGCTTGCTGCTTTGCAATAAAATGACATGGAGATCATCTTCAACCCTAGGAAGTAGGAACAGGACTAGTGTCAGACATGGATATGACTTCTGAGGCTTGCCAGTAACTACTTCCACCTTCCAATAGAGGCACCTATCCCAAACAAGTTTCACATTAAAAGACCCAATGGGCCTTCTGTTAATGTGGAAGGATTCATTACCAAGTTTATGTCAAGATTCATTACAAATATAATATCGGTCTTACAATTCTTTTTTTTTTTTTAATCTTTTTGCGCCAGAAAAATAGTTGCAAAGTAAAAAAAAAAAAATTTCAATTCCATGTAAAAGGGTGGGCAACCAAATTACTTAATGCATGTTTAGAATTATGGTATAAAATATCTTTCTTAAAAGTGTTTTTTACTTCAAAATACATCAATTATATTTTTTACATCAAAATCATTAAACAATACTAAAAACAAAACATTAATTTAATGATTTTTAAAGCATTTACTAGAAACAATACATTAATTTAATGAATTTTAAAGCATCTATAAACAAAAATTACCGCACTCCTAAACAAGATTTAAGTGCTTGATTGGGGCGGTGCACAACAATTACTCGTGTAAGTTGGCTCATGCTTTATAAAACAAGCATGTTAGGTTTTTTTTTTTTTCATGGCATATTTGCATACAAGTTTTAAAGAATCCTCATTTTCAATGCAAAAGGTTTACTTGCATCTTAAAAACAAAGACTTGGCAAGCCTGGTGTATCCGTTTTTTCCTCCTACAAATCTTATTAGGCAGTCCTCAAAACTACATTACAGTACCGATGGCATATATATATATGAATCTGTTCATGGTGCAAGCAGCGTGCAGCACCATAAAGATCATAAAAAGATCAGTAGTGAAGATGGTGCATGAAAGATTATGCTAAAACATAAAGACAATGGTGTCTTCTTGAATCAAAATTCACACCCGAATCTTATTGGTGGGTCATAACAGGTGATGAACATGCAACATCACAAACAGCTCAAGAGCAAGTTCAAACATGGGCTATAAATCATCAGAATAACTCAGTGCAGATGAAGTTCACAAGTTCTGAAAACTGACAATGCAGCTAGTGACATTCAGTTTATTTGCCAGGAGAACAAGAAAAAAATATGAAGCCTTCGAGAAAAAAGCAGACATCCCTACTGCATGCCTGAACTCAGTACCTGTGTTCCAACTTCTCCTTTTCCTGGTAGTTTTGCACATACCTGCATGGATTACAAGACAACGATGCAGGGAAACACAGTCAGCTCAAGCTAACAGCAGCTAATAACATAGAAAGGCGTTAATGAAAAGGCACAAAAGACTGAACATTTCATACACGACTGCATCTTCAGCTCAGTATGTGGTTATGGCATCAAAAACATCCCACTGATCCGAGCCTTGTGCGACTTGTTTTGGCTAATTTAAGGTGCAATTGTATAAAACCAATAACCTTAGGACCATAGACCTTCTTTTCTATTTCTCTCTCCATCCATTCAACGGACCAGCAACACAAAAATGAAGATGAAGGGAACCACTACCATGTCTAAAAAAAGGTATAAACATCACAAATAGCATAGAGAAAAAGAAAAACATAAAACCACATCGGAAACCAGATTAACAACTTAGACATAACAGAAACCAGAGCATAGAAAAGTAAAACATGGTTCACGTATTGCTCAATTCTGCAATATGAAAGTTAGCAAATAGATAGACCGAAAAGCCCATATCCGAATTAATAATATGCGAGTAAAAACGGTGCGAAAAATACATGGAACTACTTTTCTTTAGCAGTCCCTTGAGGAAGGAGAGATTTTGTCTAGGATCAGTTAATGAAACTTACAAGCAAAAAAGATTTAACCTGACAACGCTGTCAGAAATGCTTTTTTTGTTTCCTGATTTACAAAAGAAAAGGAGGAGGAAAGAGGAGCATGGTTGAAGGATATGGACAAGTACTTCTTTACATTATTATCAGTCAATCATACAATGATTTGAGTTTTGAATTTGTGCAAAGCTAATAAGAAACACAGATAACAACATCAGCAGGACAACAATTTGGCCGTGGAAACGAAAGGATTTTAATAATAAACCTAAAGCATAAATGAAGCTATAATTGCTTCTTTTCCTCGATTTCACACAAAGGAGAGATCTTTTCGTTTATTAGATAGATTTAATTAATTAGTTAGTTAGTTAATTAGGGGTTTTTAGGGTTTCAAATTAATTTAAGTGATACTGAGATTGAATGAATAGATAGAGGAGAGGAGAGGAGATTACGTGTAGACGCCGACGAGAGGTGCGAGGAGGAGGGTGGCGCTGATCCAGTTCTCGGAGACTTTATGGTGGATCTTGCCGGGCAGATCTTTCCAGAGACCAGGCATTACCTTCTGCTGAAACGGTGACAGAGCATACACCACCGCCTTCAGTTTCACCGGTTGCTTCCCCATATCTTTGTTTTCTGCCGCTTATGAGGTTGATGAATCCGCGCTTCCGAAAAACCAATTGCTGCTACGCAACGCTCTCCTCTCCTCTCCTCTGGCACCCTTCCTTTATTCATCAAATCATCGGATCGACCCGTATCATTGAAGTGATTGAGATATATGGGCCGGGGTTTATTTTCTTAAGAAGGCCCATAAAGGTTGTGGTCCATTGGGCCATGTTAAACATGATCCAATTAAGACCTCTTGGTGTTGTTTGTAAGACTCTGATTGCCAATCCACTTTTCAAAATGTTTTCACGTGAATGCATTTGGTATTATAGTAGTTTTTATAGTTGTAATTTAAAAAAAATTATTTTATAAAAATATTTTTAATTGAAATTAGTTTAGTATTTATATATATTTGGTTAAAACTGTGATTAAAATTAAGATTGAATAAAAAGTAGTTTAATGTGTTTGGTTACATATACTTTTCAAATTGAGGTTATAAAATAACTAAAAATATATATATTAATATTAATGGTTTTTAATTTAAATACTGTAGATTTAACGACAACTATTATATCATTAAATAAATAATACTTTATATCAAATATTTTTTATTATTTCATTAACTTATCTACAATTTTATTATGTATGAAATTCATTTGATAATGATTATAATTTCCATGGTTTTTTGAGCGTGCAACAAATCAAGTAAAATATCATTAGAAATAAAATTAGAATTACGATCAAATTCTGCAAATGCTACGTCATCATGTGATGTTCTTCTAATTTATGTAGTGTTATTGAATAATATTAAATACTAGTTTTTCGAGTAAAACACAATTTAAAAAAATAAAAAAAAATTACCGGGTTGGACGCGGTCCAATTAACAGTGAAGACATTGTTCACGTGAACAGTACCACGTGAAATTCACCTGGCACTCTTCACATGAACTGCGCCCAGGTGAATTATTCACTGGCATAGACGCGGTAAAACAAAGAAGCAGCTATCAGCTGCTTTGCACAAACTAGTGGTTTCAACATAAAATATATGGGTCCCACACAAACAGTAAATTGAGTTTGTATATTACCAAACATGTTGTTTACACGGTTTGCTTTAAAAGCTAAAGCTACCGCGTAAACAATCACCCTCACATTTACAATCTGAACACGGATACCACGGTAAACGGATATTTATGAAGGGTTTAAAACTGTAGTGTAAAATAATTTTTTATTTAAAAATATTGAAATAAATTTTGTTTTAGATTTTTGTATTTTTATAATTAGTACATCAAAATAATCATTAAGCATTAAAAAAAATATTAATTTAATATATTTTCAAGGGAAAAAAAAACTAATAACCCTTTGGAAACCATAGCTTTGAAAACTCATTCCACTAGAAACCTTGGTTTTGATAAAATTGAAATTTGATGCCTTTTCAAAATCATGGTTTTGAAAACAGGATCCCAAACAGAGCCGAATTAGTGGCGAGCTCAAAACCTCAACCAATTTGCTTCAGAAAAACAGAAGTAGCTGCAAATCCATCAGCATTGCTACTTTCATACAAAGAGTTAAGGTAGACTGGCCGACCCATCCCTCACTTCTGCAAATGGATGAAATTGCTCTAGTGCTTGCTGCACTTCTATGGCCACTAAATGAGGTTGAGATGGTGGCAAGCAACAGTGGTGCTGCTAATGCTATGGAGAGCCAATCATGACGGGAAAAAAAAGGATTTGCTAATTAATGCAAAGCAACATGGACAACCACCATTCAGATAATTTTGCCCTAAACGATTGTTCCTACAATACATTATGCATGCACAAAACTAGATGAAAGAATGCAAAAAAGAAGAGGAAAAAGCAAAAATAAACTAGACCTTCCTTCATTCCACCCCTTAAGAAAGAAAACAGATGTTGCAGTTGCACTATTGGCATTATATTACAGACTAGTTTAGCAAAAATGCTGATTTTAATTACAGAACAAATGTAAATCACTGTTCTATTTATACTTTTACAACTGCAAACAATTTCATTAACCAACTATGAAAAATGAATTTCTATTCCTTTCCCTTGTTAATGTTTTTGTTAACAAAGAATAACCTGTTTCAATTCATATCCAACTCAGCAAACCATACTTCTTTGTAGCTGTACAGAATTGACAAGCACATGAAGTGTTCAAGAGAAACCAGTGGGGAGATTGGGTCATATGAAGTGTTATTGACCAGTTTTGACACGCTTCATCCCGCTTGATGTGAAGGGAGAGACGCTACCACTCGGACCAGGGCTCTCCTCCCTATAACTCAAATTCAGCAGTGCTAGTTCTCTCAACTGTTGCCTCTTGTAGATATCCTGAGATTCATCCTACAAATTGAATGACACGGGAAAGTGAACGTCTGGTAGGACAGCAAAATGTTTTTGACATCGAAGACATGGATGTTCAAACGCTAGCATTGTCAAGCCTGCCATACACAAGTATGCTGGTGGAATTCATGAAATATTAATACCAAAAGCAGGAGAGGAGTCGTCAGGATTCCTTAAAAGAGTGCATCTATAGCAGTACAATTTTGCAAGGGATGTCTTCTAGTGGTCATCTCACACTGATAGCATAACTGTTCCATAGGGTCAGCACCACTTACTAAAATAGAATTGATGTATGCAGTCATCATTAATCATATGCTGACCATAATTAAAAGAACAACAACAAAGGCACAGCAAATTGTCTACAAATTATAACTGTGTGATCAGCATGTTGACAGAAAGAAAATATAATGAATCAAATAAGAGTAATATTCCACAAACTGCTAGAAAAGCCAGATAATACAGCAGAAGAAAAAGATTCAAAGAGATACCACAGGCTTGAGCAATTCTTCTATGATTTCCTGTGCTTGTCTCAGTCTTGTATCGATAACATTGGCAGGTAACTCAGCCTCAATTAGAATGTGCAGCTGCTCACTTAGATGCTCATAACCTGGTCTTCCCCTTAAAGACTCTTCCTTTTGAGTAAAAAAATGAAAAAACTGTTAAAACAGTGAAAATCATGCTGAACGTTTTGGAAGCTTAGCAATAACTGAATTATGACTTTTGATGGATTTGACCATAAAAAGGGATCCGCAAAAAATTTGAAAGCCTCCAAGGGAATTGAAAAGGCCAATCCCAAGCTGAACATTATTCTGAAGGGGAAAAAATGGTACCTTCTCTGGGTCCTTTATGGAACCTTTTCCTCTAATATACACACGGCAGCCCATAGAAGCTTCCACTCGCTTTAATGAATTGCCCCTAGGTCCTAGAAGCCGTCCAACAAAATTGAACTAAAATCCACCAAGAAATTAGGCATTTAGTACATTATAGCCTTAGACTGAAATACACACACACACACACACACACACACACATATATATATTATGTTCCAAAGTAGATGCTTCGCTTACATTTGGATAGCTATCAACTGGAATATCCAAGCGCAATATTTTCTTCACAATATGAGAACTTGGGCTTGCTGGAGCTGCTTGCCAGTCTATACCCATCCCCTGTGGTCCAATTCTCTGTCACGTAATTAGGATGAGGCTGTAAGTTCATACTACTGTGACCAATATTCCATGAGAATGAAACAGAAAATGCATTCGATTTCAAAACCATGGTAAGTCAGCACGTAGGTAAGACGTAAGACATCCACTTTTCTGCTAGTGATGAAGACTGGAGCTTGCTTAGTTTGACCAACAAGCATTTTTCTACAGCTTTTAGACAGATCAGAATACACACGTGCTGAAACTCAAGAAAATTAAGCAAAATGGCAGAAAACAAAAACTTTACTAACTAAAGAAGATTCATCTGCTGAGCGGGGCAAAAAACCAGACCATTTTGAACCTGCCAAAACTAGGTTCTTGATGAAAAGTACCCCTCTAAAAACAAAGCTTAATCAACCACCAGCAGTTCTGGTCTAGTTCAATTATAAAAAAGAAAGCATCATGTTGAGGAAAACCAGTACTGCACTCTCATTTCTGTTTTTATATCTTATTCTAGATAAGTCAATTACCATGCATTTTGTTGAAGTAATATTCTGGTCTAGAATTTGACAACAGAACCAAGTATATGGGTTAGAATATGAAAATATTATTGACAGGAATCCCAAGCAGAAGATGAGTAGTTAAAATACATACTTCATGTTGGAGTCCATTCCACCCATTGAAGCCTGCTCCTATAGTATTCGGAATCATGTCTAAAGAAGCCATAGGGCTTAGGCTTCCATATTGCAGTCTGTCCAAGTCACCGAACCCCTGGTTGGGGGTCCTTCCAGAAACCCTCAATATCTCTGCTAACATAAGGAATAACTAAAATTTCTCTTCCGATAGATTAACAGAATGAAAATACTGAACCATGTGTTCTCAAGTTGAAGCTTTTGTAGTTAAAATTTAAGTGATCAAAGTATGTTGACTGATTTGTGAGCAACACACACACACATCAACCACATGGCTGCCCAGAATCACTATCAATACTAGTAATCAACAGACACAATAAGCCAACACTGCCTTAGCTCAGCTAGAGAAAGACACAATATTGATTTATGAAATCCATTTTAGACTGATTCAAATGGTGATCTATCACAAGCAAATACAATTGAGGGTTTTTGCAATCGAAAGTTTGATGCTTTATGTGCACTTCTTGTATGACATTCCCATTTTTGTGAGATAAATCACTTTGGATTATTGCATAATTGAAATTAATTAGACATGAAATCTACTAGTGAAAGCTGGTTTGCTTGGATGTTTTAGACCATGATTCGTTACTATGATTGATTTTACAATGCACAAAGAACATAAATCAACTCTCATGCCTCCTACTACATCTCAATAATCCAAGAAACAGCTAGGCATGATATAAATTGCTTTTCAGCAAGATAAACTAAGGTCGGCAACCTTAACATTACATGTAAGTTACTCTGATTAGTGTTTATTTTAATGATTATTAGCGTATTCTCATCCATGGAAACCACAGTGTAAAACAATCAATGCATAGTAGAGTGTAGAGATGCGAGTCCCTAGATTCATTCATGATAAATCACTTGATTTTGCAAGAAGTAGCTTGACTAACATTATGTAAAAATCAAAAGAATAGAATTTAAGGAGAACCATACATACACATCATCCATCAAAAGCAATTTACAAAGAGGACTCCAACATTCAAGAAGCGGCAGTAACAGAAAATTGAATTTTAAAAGTAAAAAAACTAATGTTTTCTGGTTTTTTCCTCCTGCATATAACAACTATAAACAAGAGGGGCAGTCTTTATAGCACCAGAATCAAGAAGGCGAAAAGAAAAAAGAATCAAACAGATCGAGATTAAAGAAGATAATAAAGAACCTTGATTCAAAAGCCGGCTACAGATGGGAAGGACTTGCATAAAAGGTCCAAGCTTTTGGCGCTCCTCTAGCAGCTCTGTCAAATATTGACCACTGGGAACAAAAAGAAAACAAAACCCAGTAAAAAAAATCAATCAAAACTATGAAACAAAGATAAAGAAGGTGAAAGGAAATTGAAACAGAAAAGGAAAACAAGTACCTGTCAACATCAGGGGTTATTCTTACATGTGGAGATGCTCTTACAGGTGAAAAGTTATGTGTGTAGAAGCCTGACATGATGATGATTCTTATTGACAATCGTGAAACAAAACACAGACAAACAAGAGAAATATGAGAAGAAGAAGAAGAAGTTGAGAAGGAGGAGAAGAAAAAAGGTGAGTAATAAATGGTGGTGGGCTTTTAGTAGTGCAGTAGTATTAATGGTGGGGTTTAAATATGGGAGCAGAGCTTTAAAGGCTTCAAGGCTTTTCTTTCTTGCTTGCTTGCTTCTCTTTTTTTTTTTTTTTTTCCCATGTACTCAACAAAAGTTTTTACAGGTGCAAGGAATGGATTGAAATCACCATGAACAAATCATAGAGTGATAGGGACACATAGATGGACAGTTAAAAAGAAAGAAAAGATTTGCAGAGAAAGGTGAGAGGTCTCAGTGTGGATTTTTTTAGCTTTTTAGACAAAATTAATGATTTTGATACCAACTCTTATACCTTAATGAGTGTGGATCCCTTTCTCTTTTGTTTACTTTCTTGCTATAATTTTATAATATTATGAGGATTTTATTTTTTTACAGGAAAGTTAATTATATTATATTATTATATAGGGATACCTATTAACGTAAGAAACATACGTGGATGTGGGAGATCGAAGTCAGAAACCTGAGGCCAAGAGGGGATTGGTGCAGCTTTGTCATGTTGGGTTTTGAATATTTGCACCTTTGGAATGAATGGTAAGAGGATCTATCTATCCATCGCTCCTACCGCCAACAGTTCCTATATTGGATTCTGCAAAGGAAAAGGCTTCCCTTAAGTCGGTCAATCTTGTCTTAAAGCTTCCCTCTCTCTCTCTCTCTCTTGTACTTGCCCTTTCATTTCCTTGGTTAAAGATACAAATTGCTATAATAACTAGTTTTTTATTATAATTGAATTTAAAATTTGTTTTATTTTATTTTTAAATTATTCTTATTTCTTGTATTAAATTCAATTATGATATTCAATCTTATTCTTTCCATGATCTCTAAAAGAGAAAAAAACGATTAAAAAATATTTTTAAAAAATTAGTTTTAATATTAATTTTTAAATAGGAATAAACTAAAAGGGTTTGGTCTCTAATTTGTTTTTATATTTCTTTTAAATATTGAATTTTTTTTAGAATTTAATTATTAACACCCGAGATGATGTTAAATATAATATTTCATTAAAACTCCATAATCAAATCCAATTTAATTATTTTTGGATGGAATTAAAAGAACAGATTCGGTGGTCAAATAGAGATGCATCTTTTATTGATTTATTGAGTTTGAAATTTGAGGTCCTTGCTAAGGAATCTGGAGCCGCTATCAAGGATGTCATTTTCTACGAAGCAAACCAAGGAAAATGTATGCAGCTAATAATCAAGAGCAGGACGAAACTGGCCAGCTGAGGAAGGAACTTGGTGTCTGTGAACCACACACATATATATCTTTATATATTGACAACTAGCTAACATATTTATTAATCTAGAAAGGGAGGGATGTATGCTTGTGTTGTGACATGCTGCTGCTGCTAATTTCTTTCAGTCACTCCCAAACACGCCCTCCACGATACAACCTGAAATGATTCTACTTTATTAATGCTCGCTTTATTTATGTTTTAATATATGATAATCATTATCACATGAAAAGAGATGAAAGCGTTGGACCAACAAGCCTATATGGTCTTAGCTCAAGTAGGACGTACTGCTTAATTTGGCCTATCGGTGGATCCTCTTTTTGCCCTCTACCCATTTCCATTGCCACGTGAATCATTTACAACAATCAGGAGCATCTCCCACCAACCTGCAAGTCCACCCAGCAGGAGTGCATCGATCCAATAATGGAGTAGACTAGTCCCCAACTGTCTAGGACTAATCCAGATTTCTCTTTGCACAACTGTTGCCCGCCTGCTTCCGATTCATCAACCAACTGTTCCCTTGGAAATATCACATTTCTTGAGAAAAATGCAGTCTCTTGTAATCCCGCATATTCGACTATGGTTTCGGAGAGACATACTTAATCCTGGTAGACTGAGAAAAATCTTGATATCACAAGGCACGGGTACTGAAAATGAGCATAGGATTCCTATGAGGCCTGCTTGAAAAGTACATGGCAGTGCATGTTGTGCCGGGGACAATAATGTGTTGATCACGAGAAGCCATGGGCAAATCTTGCACTTTTATAATGCCGTGTAATGCAATGAAATCCAACGTATCCATCATATGGGCATTATTTTGGGTTGCAAATGATGCCCCAACAAGAAAATGTAACTCAAAAGATGATCCATGATATAGATTTTGGTCTACGTCAACATTGATTATAGCTGATGAAGGAATATTCATGGAAAACAAGCACGATGGTGATGGTAAGAGCTTTTGATATCATGAATCAAGTTCTACTGCCCACGGATGTACATGAACTCGCACCCTCCATCCTTTATGGTTCACCAGATGGATCCGTCTCAATTGGCAATCACACCGACCGACTACGTATTTGGCATGCACCTAATAGGGTGTGGGCCTGAATTATTTGTCATCAAAGAAAAAGGAAGGCGGTACGTAGTCTGTATTTTGTCTGCTGGTCTTAAACTATACAAGTTGTCGTTTCTGATTTCTGATGCTGTATGGTGATACACTGACAACGCTGATTGCCGTTTTTTTCTCCCGCAAGAAGTTGCTTGCCATTGCTGTTGATGAATAGAATTTGAGCTACAGTTGTTGAGCTATACAATACTGAAGAGCACTCGTCAATTTCTACATGGACTATGCCTGTTCGAGGTATATATCCTCACAGCGTGGCTTCAAAATTGAAGTGTTCAGAGAAACCAGCCAACCATATGTGACTGATGGTTTCACGAGTTGAGTACCATGGAAGGCTCTGTTGCAATCATTGCTGCTCTCAAGTAACCACTACTAGCCACTACTAATAATCTTGTGTCCTCCAGTACTGGTAAACATCGAGTAAGCCTAAGCCGACTTAGCAAGTGGACAATTGGCCCCAAAAGATAAAGTCATGTAGATATTCGGAAGGCTAATCAAGGAAGTATATAGTTGCGTCAATTATAAATGGATGAGAAAACAAGTCCAGGACTGTTTGGGTCCAAGTTCCCTCTGCCATGGCTAAAAAATACTTGTATATAAAAGAAAATATTGTATTATTTATCATTTTATTTTATTTATACATGAAAAATAATGAATAGTGAAAAGCCTCCAAAATATTTTTTCCAGATATAAATTTTAAAAGATAAAAAAAAACTAAGTTCTTAGTTCTTCCAATAAAAAAGTAGTACATTTAAGCAGTAAATTCCAGTTTTTTTCTTTTCTTTCAGATCTTAATTTTCTTAAGAATTGAAATATTACTTTAATTTTTATTTTTTTTTAAATAATCAAGGAAGATTGATGGCTACCACCCATGTACCTGGGTTTTGCAGAGTAAACTCAATGTAGGGTGGGGGCCCATCATCAAGTTCGACAATAGCTTGTAGCTTTTCCGTACACTATAGGCAAAGGTGTGGTGTGATTTCCAGATTGAAAGTTCACATTTTTTTTCCTTCTCTTCCTCTTATCTTTTTTGTGGTGAGGGCACTGTGCGTTGAGTTATATATTCAACAGTAACTTTCCTCTTCTGAACTCTTCTTTGACATTGATGTGAACCAAATATGATCTCAGATCCATCTCTCTCTTTTGGTGGAATCAAAAGATTCATAATTCTTATTAGGATCCTTTGACAGCTTAGAATGTATTAAATTCTGGATATGATAAGTTGTTCTTCTGTCTAAGATTGGAAGATCTTGACAACGTTTCAAGAGCACTTGAACTTGGAGATATTGAAATCGTCCAAAATTATTTTAAAAATCTTAGATTTAATATATTTTTAACTCAAATATACTTCAAAAAAGCAGTTTCATATGTTGTACTGTGCAAAATCATCGATAAAGAGTTGAACTCGACCACCTCTGGAAGAGTTGATTTCTGTGCTCACCATAGTTGAACACCATTATTATACTGAGTAAGTAGGTGGAGGTAAATTTGACCCCAAAAACAAAAAAAAGAAAAGAAAAGAAAAGAAAGCAGCTTCAAAACGTGTGTGCGAGGGAGAGAAGAAGACGAGGGGGGGGGGGGGGGGGTAGGGAATCTATGTTAGTTGAAATGTCCGTGTAGTTGAAGCTTATGTTTCCCTGTCTGATGATCAACTCGTCTCTATAGGAAAAGCTGTATCCTCTTCCTCCTCCTTTCCCAATCCTAATCAAGATAAAATCAGAGAAAGGTCAGATTTCAGCAGATGTTGTATAGACAAAGACCCCCATTTTCTTTCTTTTTTTATTTTTATAGGAATTAATCGTAGGCGCGTAGCCGGAAAGCTGTTTCAGATAAGGACAGAAAGTGCGTCAATGGAAGCATTAAGAAGAAGATAAATGCTGCGGCTGCTGCTGTATCCAGCTTGTGGGAAGACGAAGCATACCCGTTTTCAGATATCCATCCCTCCACTTTAATTTTGCATTAAAGTTTCATTCTTTGTCATAAAGTTCCTTTCTTTGTATATCATTTATAGTGGGAAAAGATTAGGAAAAGGTATGGAGAGTTGTGGTGTAGGCAATTCTGGTGAAATCTATAGGAATTCTTCTTTAGGAAGCAGCAGTAATATTAGTAATGGTGGTGGTGATGCTGGTGGTGGTGGTGGTGGTGGTGGCGGCGGAAACAATTCAAGAAGTTAAGGAATCAATATAGCAGCATCAAATTTGACACATGCTCCATTAACAACCCTTTTGGAATACTCGGGTATCCTAGGAGGAAACAACTCCAATTTTTCTCAAGAAAGGGAGCATTTGATTCCTTCTCCATCTACTGCTGCTGCTGCTGCTGCTGGTCACCAAGAGGTTACAATTAGGATAATCGGCTCTGCAGAGAATGATCGTGATGATGAATCCAATGCTTCTCCAAATGTTGAGGAATTACCATATGGTCAACGAGATGGGGTTATGGAAAGCAATGTGAATTCTGTGAGCACTGTTTCTGATGGGTCTTCTGGGATTGACATAGATTCATCATTACCGTCGTCGTCGTCGTCGTCATCTACTTCTTATCAGAGATACGATATCCAGAACTTAGCTAGGTGGATTGAGCACGTTCTTCCATTTTCTTTGCTGCTGCTGCTTGTTTTTGTCCGCCAACATTTGCAAGGCATTTCTCCTGATTCTTTCTTTCGTTTTCTCTTTTCCAATTCACGAGTGAAGTAAAGATAATGTTACCCTCTTTTTGGAATTGTTATATAAAGCATTAATCTTGTTTAGAGATTAAGAGATTTTCAGTTGTAGAGATTATATTGCTTTCTTAGATGTACAATCAAATTATTTGTTTTGGATTTGCATCTATTTCAGGCTTTGGCGTTGCATTGTGGATTGCTGCATTCTTGTTTAAATCAAATTATATTTTAAGGAAGCAGACAGCCCTAAAGATTCTGTAACTTGTATTCTCATTTCCATTTTTCATAGTTTTTCTGATTCAAATAAAACGAATATATTTAAAGGCAACAGATATATGACCTTGAATATCTTCTCATGTTTCTAACTCTATGAAAGACTGGTTTCTGCAGGGGGGGGGGGGAAGTCTGTTCTCGTAGGCATGACTGTAATGTTGATTCTTCATACGATGTCAATATATTAGTGGCATAGGAATGGTGACCTTCTATATCTATTGGTTTTACTTCTTCCAACCACAACACCTCCTTTATGGCGTGCTGTGTTTATCGTCATTGTGAATGGTGAGCACCTGTTATCAGTCTTTACAATTGTGTGCCTTTGAAATTGTGCTGGGCCTGTAAGTCATGGGAATCCTCAGCGTGGAATGATTTTTCTTATGCGTCTGCAAATTTGCAGTCACTTGTTGTCTTTCCGTTGGCTTTGTCACGACTTACTGTTTAGTTTCTTTTGAGCCATGAGAAAGTTAATCACAATTTGTCACTTTGATCTTTTCCTCGACATGTATGTTTTCCATGATGTTGTTTTCCTCTTTTTCAGATGGTTTGGTGCGGGAGGTAGCAATGGTCTTCAAAATGCTTTTATTGTATTACAAGAATGGCAGAGGCCACAATTACCGTAAACAGGTTACTTGCATCATCGAATTTTAAATTTCTATATGCATACAATTTTCTCCTGTCTTATGTATCATTTTACATATATCTCAAGTCTTTTGCTTTTACAGAGTCAAATGCTAACTCTGGTGGAGAATTTGCTGATATTGTATCGTGCCGTGTTGCCAACACCTGTTTGGTATCTTTTCTTTTTAAACAAGGAATATGGAAGCTTTTTTTCATCATTAATCACAGGGTTATATTTAACCGTCAAGCTTACAACAGTTCTATGGAAGGTATGCTCTCATTTATGTAATCTGCTATATTTCTAGTACCATACTAAAACCATAGTTTATTGACATCTTCTTGATCACTTTCGTACCTAGGTTCAACTATTCTTTACTGCATGGCGGACCTTGCCACTTAAAGAAATGTACTATGGTTCTTATGCCACATCTGAACATTTTGACTGCAATTCCTTTCCTCGGTTAAGGGTGGAAAAACCGTCTCTTCATAGTTAAGTGATCTTGAGATGAATCTGCTAGGCACTTGTGAACAAGAACTTCTGGGCAAAGCCATGCAGATTTTGGCTGGTTATTAATGCCTCTTTTTCTTGGCATTACTTGTACTGAGGTTCATGCCAAACATGTAGCCGTGCTATGCTTTGGCTGGACTTTTGAGGGTAGTTTTATCAATAAATATCCAGTTCTACAAGATTCCATTGTTTGCCTGTGAACATTCAAACTTCTGGCAACAAATTTTCCATAGAAGAATACCATGGCATGTGAACTTTCCAACTTAATTTTTGGGTTTATCATTACTTTGCTCATCATTAATTGGTTTGCTATATTATATCTATGGATCCTCTGTATTGGTATTATTCTTTTCTTGCACACAAGTGTTCGCACATTTTAAGTTTTTGTCACTAAATTGCAGGTCAAAGCAGTGGGAGATCTCTGTGCCATTTGCCAGGAGAAGACGCCCAAGCGCCCATTTCACTACGTTGTAAACACATTCTGTGAAGATTGTGTATCTGAATGGTCATTTTCTCCACCTTCATCCTCTCTTTATTTATGAGGATCATATCTATCTACACAGATGCATTATTTCGGTTACATGGTGCTCTTTTCTCTCCCTCCATTGACTTGATTACGGATTCAATAAAATTGCATCATTGTCTAGTTATACTTCTGAAATCTCTTGTATCTTCCTGTGAACTAGGAATATTGAGATAGATAAACAATAAGAAGATGATACCAGATTTATTGCTTTTAGCTGTTTCTGAATCAGCAAAAGGCTAAAAACAAATTTGTATACAAGTGCTAAAAGTCTTCGAATTTGAGAAGCATGTTACCTTTCTTATGCTGTTTTTTACATGGAGAATTTCTGTTTTCTTGCTGCTTCCTGTATCCTTGGCATTTTCAGGTTTGATCGAGAAAGGACGTGTCCATTATGCAGAGCATTGATCAAACCAGCAGATATTAAATCATACAGTGATGGATCAACCAGTTTTGTTTTTCCAGATATTCTAAGATATGATGCTTGCTCTTAAGCTAGAGCCACTTCCACCTTTCAAAGCCATAGGCCTACTCCTTTTCACAGATACAGTGCATATGTGTTATCAGTAAATATTAGGGGACATTTTTCTTTCTTTCTTTCTTTTTTTGTTTTTTTTCTTTTCTTTTTGAAGCACTGCTGAGTGCTGACAGTTCACTCCACATGAATGTTGACACCCTCCTATTTATTGTAATCCAGAGGTTAGGTAGATCTCCCGGCCATCTCAACGTAGTTATAATCTTTGAACCACAGATGGAACCCTTCCAAGCTCCAATTATTCTCCGTCAATAACCATCATGGCGTCATTCTTTTTCGAGAAATCTATTCTATGTATTATGCTATTGCAGCAATTACAGTCAGTAATGCACCTTGCAATATGGCTGCAGAAGTGCTTTTAGTTCTTGACTAGATAGGTGCCTGTGATTCTAGACACAGAATTGAAATAACTCAATGGAAAAAAAAATAAAATAAAAAAAAATATGAAGATCAATTCCCAGTAAGTTAATTATTAAAGAAAAAAATTAAAAAAAATCAATGGACCTAAAAAAAATTAAAATCAACTTGTGTTAATCTTCAAAATATATAAAAAGAAATTTAAAACAAAATTCAATTAGGAAAGGGAAGAAAAATAACAATCAAAAGAATAAGGATCAAATTTGATATAAAAATTAAATGAAACCAAATGATGAGGGATGAAATTGAAGAAAAAATTAATCAAAAAAGATTGAAAACAAATAAAAACAAATAGAAATCAAAAGAATGAGGATTAAATTGGATACAAAATATAAATAAAAGGACATCTTTATATTTTAACAAGGAGAAAAGAGGGA
>Ga0325411_1001306_pt1 | contig 27681 bp, 12 predicted proteins | sample PopdelMetagenome_13_FD_206181 | JGI IMG/M metagenome (GOLD analysis project Ga0325411, IMG submission 206181) | Populus deltoides microbial communities from Bellville, Georgia, United States - Xylem-PdIQD-R4 | ecosystem: Host-associated > Plants > Phyllosphere > Stem > Wood/Secondary xylem...
GCTTACTTATAATGTAGAATCCTCAATAAAATTTGAATCAAAACACAGATGCTAACAAATTGAGTGTTGTGGTAGCCAGATTTGTTGTAGGAGGTTGAATTGTGTCGGGATGAAGGGAGGAGGTGACCGTTTGTTGCAGAAAAAATGCATAAAGGAGAAGGAGAAATATGGAAGGTGGAGAGGAGAGTTAATTGCTTGGTCATAAATTAAATATCACTGACAATATTATCAATAAAATTATTCTTTCAGTAGCTCCGTCGGTCATTATGCCAATAACAATGCAACGACACCATGTGATTTGTCTTTTTGAATCTCACAGTAATTTCCTTGGTATATACCGAGAAATTTTTTTCATTAGCATATTTACTAACGTGCTTTACTGTCAGTAATGCCATCAGTAAAAGTTACATGTTATCGTACTATTTGAATTTTTTTCATTCATTATTTTCCCACTAAAATTTTCTTGGTATATATTGAGAGAATTTTTTGATCGGTATTTACCGATGAATACAGAGATATTGAAAAATTCTATTGGTAAAGGTTATCACAATATACCAAAAAAAAAAATTAATCGTATTTATGTTTATATTTATTAATTTTTTAGTATTGAATAAGATGTATGGAGGTATGGAAGATGCCCTCATTTTATTAATTAAAATAAAAAATATATATGTGGCTCTCTCTCTCTCTCCCTCTCTCTTTCTATTTCAGAAATAGTTGACTGTGTAAAAGTAATATTCCATAAGAGCACGCTGTTTTCCAATGATTAGTTTGAGCAAACATACAAATACCTTAAACGAGAATGAATATAATTTGATAAAAACAGCCATCATTCTTAATTATTTGAACCCATCAATTTTGGCAAAGATTTCTTGCACTTTTTCGGAAACGTAGTACATATTTATCGCAACTATATGCTGTTATTGCAAATTTTGCTGGGTTACGATCCACCTGAAGAGAGAACTTCAAACCCTGCAAACAAGAAGAAGAAAAAATAATTACTTTACCATTGACATCTCAATAAAATATATAGAGACGCAACAAGAAGTAATTACTGAATGTAGTCGATGTTAATTATGCCGGCAACAGGGTTAGCGATTTGAGTGAAGGCTTCCTTGGAGAGGTCAAGCGTCGATGGACATCCAGGACAGTGATCCACAACCTTCACAGTTACAGTCTTGCCTGTGCATGGATGTGGTACTGGATTCCTGGGACCTTTACATGTAACCTGGAACACTTTTCCACAAGCAGCCCCGTTGTTCCATAAACTATCATTTGCTGCTGCTATCATAACACCAAAGCCTTTGTTGCCATAGCAGGCAGATGCTGTCATGTATTAATTTGAGATAAAAATATTAGATAGTCATCGATAGCCAAGCTCTCAAAGATCTTGGTGCAAATTTTGGAGACATTGATGGCATGCACAATAATATATTTTCAACTGGGGTCATTTACTATCACAGCATTATAAAATTGTCTTTACATGCATTACTATTCTTGTATTATTTCAAGAAATAATTCAGAACTCAAGAAAAAGAAATTGAATTTTTTCAATGTCAATTTTGTGGGAGAGGTTTGATCGGATTGGTAGATACTCATGTGCAAAATATTCATCATTATAAAACATGAAAACAGTTCTGTTTAAAAACCCTAGCGTTGAAAAGCACCATTTGTCAGAAAACTCACGAACATATTTTGTGTAGAAAGTAGCGATTCCCGGTATAGCAACAGCTACAGAGAGAAGGCTTGCAAAAATCCCCATCGCGATCAAAATCCTCTTTCCCATGGCCACTTGACTCTTTTCTTTAGTTAACTGGCTAATATCTACCTTCAAATCCTATGTTGTGAATGGTAAAATGTTTTGGTACGTCAGACCAATTTGGTCTCCTCCCATTATATAGGAATGAAACCTCACGACAGGATTTTTTTATGGTAAGATATCAATAATAGGCTGCTTGGATTCAGAGTACCTACGATAAGTTTTTCATGGATATGTTTGCATTGTCAACCGATAATTTATGGAATGAAATTAACTCCTATTCAGTAGTATGAAATTAACTCAGGTATGGTTCACTGCATGTCCACAGATTTTATTTTATTTTTTTATGGAGATTCGATGGTGTCCATAACTGTTTTTAAAATTGATAACCTTGGTTTTAATTATATATATATATATATATATATATATATCCAGGTCTAGAAGGGAAAAAAATAATCATGAAATTAAAATCTAATGCATATTAGATGACATTTTATTTAAATATTGAATATATGATATATTGTATGATCTTTTTTAGAACGTTGAGATGAGAGTATATTAGATTGACTAGGATGAGTTTAATTAAGCCAATTAGTCAAATTGAAAACCTAAATCATGAGACGGTGACAACTATATAAAAAGCATATTGAAACAAATCATGAAGATAAAAAAATAGAAAAAAAAACCTGATTGAACTTAAATTAGCCTATCAAACTGACAATTCACCTTATGCAACCCATTAGATTTAATATTTTTTAATTTAATTATACAACAATTTTTTTAAAAGAAAAATTAAGTACGTACTAACTAAAGGTTAAATTAAGGAAAAAAAAACTAAAAAGGGACTCAATTGAACCCAAGCTAATACATCAAATCGACAATTTGAGCTATGCAACCCATTAGGATGTTTAACAATCTTTTTTGTAATTTTAATTTAATTCTACCACAATGGTTTTTGAAAAATTAAATATCATTAAAACTCAAGATGAAATTGAAAAACAAAATCTATAAAACCCAAGATGAAATTAAAAAAAAAAAAAAGAAGAAACACAAGCATGAGAGCCTAGGCGGCTCTTCGTGACTAGGCCTCATTAAAATAGGTTAGACATGTGAGCCTTCTAGCCTAGACCTACACGCATAGAGCCTTAATTTGTATACCTGGTTTTGCTTTGAAAAAAAAAAGTTGACACATTACTTGATGCGTTAGAAAACTCATTGTTTGAAAATTAGAATTCAACCACTAAGGTGATGGTCGAAAAATCAAGATTCTATATTTTTTTGTTTAAAAATTTTTTTTTATCCAAAATCACCAAAACACCACTTTAAAGAGTCAAATAAACCTATATATGGCTTTAAAATAGCAAATATTTGGTCTAAAAACTAAAAATCAACATAAGAATTTCTTCACGTTAGACTTATTTTCTAATGTAATTTTAAAGTGAAATATGACATCAACAAAAAAATAATTTTATGGAGTAAAATTAATTGATATTAAAATTGATTATTTTAATATTCATAATCGATGTTAATTAAGATTGTAATGATTTCTCTTTTCTCTAAAACACAGGACTGAAAAAAATAAAAAATGATTTGGAATTTTGAATTGGCCTCACGACTAATATTAGATAGAATCAGATATGCTTAAGAATGCTTCTTTAGTTTGTCTAACGTTGGGGCAAGAGAACAGTCACAACTAGACATGGGCACGCAATATATCGTGGATCCGTATTTTTATTTCTGTATGTGGAAAAACTTATATCCATGAAATCTAGTATTAATAAATTGATTTTGTTTTAATTAGATGGTAAATAATAATAATAATAATAATAATAATAATAATGAACAAACAAAATAGAAAAATCATTATAACATTAAAAAATTAATAAAATAAAAATAAAAACCTCAAAAAATATATAATTGAAAAAAAATGACAAATAAACCAGCATTGAATCAATCTGAGGTAGCATGCTACATATGTAAGTTGGGTACTAAGAAACAAGTCAACTCGTATTAGCATGTAAAACTCGTGACTCAAGTCATGAGATCGGAATAATCTGATAGAAAATAAATTAAAAAAAAAACATAAAGCTTTTTTATTTTAAAAAATTAATGTTAAATAATGAAATCGGAAAATAAAATATAAAACAGAAAAAGGATGTCAAGCCATATCAACTTTTCAAATCCATAACCCGAGTCATTAGACCGGAAATATCATACATGAAAAAACATTTAATTATTATTATTACTACTATTTCTACCATCACCACCAATATTTTCTTAGAAGGAATGATCAATCCAATTACTTTAACCAAAAAAATTTATTATCCATTTGATGATTAATTTAAATCCAACAATTATATTTCATTGCCAAAATCATTGGTAATTCTATTCGTTTACTCTATCTCTTTGTCTAATGATTCTAAGGTATTTATTTATCAATATTTTCTAACGGAAATTTTACAAGTCTTATATTATCTTCAATACCAATGAATTCTAGTGTACTCACATGATACTCATTAATTTGGCATTTCTATTTTGAAAGCCAATCAATCTGATATTCTCTTTTGAATATCACATAAATTCTAATGCTCACACAAATACTGATAAATCCAACATTTTTATATATATTTTTTAAAGCCAAATCAATCATGTATTCTCTTATAAACTCTAGTAACCTCACATAAATACTTATTAAATCCGGCATTCTCATTTTGAAAGCCAAATTAATTCGGTATTCTTTTCTAAATAACACATAAATTCTAGTATCCTCACATGAATGCTCATTAAATCTAGCATTCCTATTTTTTTAAGCCTTCTGGTAATCTCTTTTGAATACCAATTCTCTACATATTAAGTCATTTACGTTTCTTGCATGATAATTTCAACCAAATAATAAAAGTAAGCATTATAGTATTTACAAATACTAACATCCTAAAATATTTAAATACTTCGAGTTAAGGTGAATATCTTTCACCTACTTGCAGCTATCTGGCGCACTATAGTTGACACGGTCTTTGACCCTCCTACAACTTCTCCTGGATCATTAAATCAAATCTATTTTTAGATTCATGAAATCTTTTATTCTAAGAAATTTTTTCTTCTTCTTTCCTTTTCAATTTAAATTATTCTCATTTATATACTCTCTACTCCAAATTCCTTAATTAACATGTCCATAATGATTTCTTTGCTTAATTAATTCAATTATTTCCCTTGTATCTTCTTCTAAAAATAAAACTTCATTTCATACTATATGTGTATATCTTTTTAATATTCTCTTCTCACAATTAATACATGCAACTTCTTTCATTTTGAATTCATTTGGCTTAACTCAATATAAGTTTAACAATTTAAATTCTTCTTTCATTTTGAATTCATTTGGCTTAATGGGGTGACCTCTTTCTCTTTCAATTTCTCACCTTTTACATATTTAATTTATCTAATCAACATATTTCTGCACAAATCTCTTCTTGATGATGATGATGATGATGATGATGATAAAATTACTAATGTTAGTAGTAGTAGTAGTAGTAGTAGTCATTATGATAATGGTAACAATAATAAAAATGATGATAATATTTGTATATGTAATAGTATTAACAATAATAATAATAATGATAATTGTAATGATAATTGTTATAGTAATGGTGATCATACTATTAGTACTACTACTACCAATAATAATGTGAAATAGAACCCTTTTAGACCTCGAGATGATAATGAAGAATTACACCTCAGTGCAATTGGTGCGCTAATGTATCTTGCTAATAATACACAACTTAATATAACATTTTCTATGAATTTCCTAGCAATATATAGTTCCTCTCCTACCTGGAAACATTGGGATGGAGTTCAACATATTTGTTGTTACCTAAGAGGAATTACGTATATGGGCTTATTTTATTCAAATAATGTGAATCATGAATTAGTTGGGATGTTGAAGTAAGATATTATCTAATCCATATAAAGATCAATCTAAAACAGGTTATCTCTTTACATGTGGTAATATTGCTATATTATAGAGATCTACAAGGCAAACATTAATTGTCACTTCATCTAATCGATCATACTGAAATACTTGGAATCTATAAAGTCAATTGAGAATGTATGTAGTTTAGATCAATGACTCAATATATTTGTGAAACATGTGGTTTATTCTCCAGCAGAGGAACTCCAACCATACTATGTGAAGACAACATTGCATGCATATTTTAATTATAGAGGATAAATTAAAAGAGATAGGAAAACTTACATCTTACATAAATTTTTTTCACACATGACCTTGATAAGTGTGGTGATATTGATGTTCAACAAACTCGCTCGGAAGATAATCTAGCAGATTTGTTTACTAAAACATTACCAACTACAATGTTTGAAAGATTGCAATGTAATATTGAAATATGACAGCTTAAAGATTTAAGGTGATACTTTCATGAGGGAAAGTTAATACACATCATAGTCTTTTTTTCTTAACCAAGTTTGTTTTTTCCATTGAGTTTTCTCTTGTTAAGGTTCTTAATGAGATATTTTTTAATGCGTAAGATTGTACAAAAGATATTTAAGAAAGAGTATTATAAAATCATACATTATAAATAAATATTTATTTATGTTCTTTCACCTCTTTATTTTCATCTTCATGTTCATTCATCATCTTCAAGTATATTTGAACTCTATATTTTTTTAAAATTTTTAGGTTTATAAATATAAATATTAATGTGTAGTAGACTATAAATATAAGCATTGTTAAGATAATTTAAAATATGATTATATTTACAATATTATATAAAATAAAAATGATATTTTTATTCATCTAATATCTATTATTTTTATTTATTTATTTATTTTGAAGTATGTTCCGTGTTTCTAAATATATAGTTTTGTAATAAAAAAGTATTTTTAAAAACTTTTTTTTTCTCCGCATAATAAATGCATCTATGACTGTCTTGTTTCCCGTCCTTTATCATGAACAGCAAGCAAGCGCTACTTTTAGTTAAGAAAAAACTTCTCCATTTGACAATTTCCTTTCCCTATATTCTTTCACTTCCATCTGGAACCATGCCTCCTCCTCACCGCCACCATGATCACCACCGTACACACGGTGGTGTTGCACCACCGAAACCAAACCAAAAGCTTCTTTCCTTAATCCTCAAAACCATAATAATGACTGCAATAACCACCCTTTTTTTCCTATTCCTTGGTATTGCCGCCATCCTCCTCCTCATTGCCACCGCCGCACTCCACCGCCACTCGACTCCATCCTCCAATTCCTCAAATGGGTTGTCTCTCAAAGATTTAAAGAAGCTCCCAATATTCAGATTTTCGACTCAGACAAGACCTGAAACGGGTGCTAATCAAACTTCATGTGTGGTTTGTCTTGAAGAGATAAAGCAAAGACAGTGGTGTAGAAACCTTGTTGGGTGTGGTCATGTGTTTCACAGGAAATGTGTGGATGCTTGGCTTGTCAAGGTTTCTGCGTGCCCTATTTGCAGGACACAAGTTGAATTGGTTCATGGAGTAAAAGATAGTCCATTATGGGACTTTGATTGGACAAATGAATTGAGGGTTTGGTAGATTTTTCCTTATCCTTTTCTAATTGTAAGTTCTTGCTAAATTTTGAGTCTATTTTTTTTCTTTTGTATGTACGTTATTAGATTTTTGGGTAATAAATGAACGAATGGTTTGACATCCATTTGATATGACTTGCAGCATTCTTGTTTTGGCCTATAATCCTCTTCATTACATATGCTTTGTTGAATATGAAATCTGATTTTGGCTGTTGGATTCTTGATTTAGCTCCTGATAATATAATTCAAATGCGACTACTTTAATCGGTCAGAATTGAATTTAGTCAAGATTTCTGATTATAAGAGATCAGGGTTCAATTGCTTTGAATTGTCTGTGGCGAGTGGTACCCACAGAAATGTTGATCCATTCTGAAATTTGCTCGTCAGACTTTGAAATCATTATAAAGGAATTTTTTTTTTTAATCTGGGTTATGTATCAAATGAATTAAAAAGAACTTACTGGCTGATTGAAAGGCATTTTGCAAATTGATGTGGATAAGCTAATGTTTTTTTCCCAGTGTATGAAATGATTGCTCATGAATATTTTTAACTCATTCAAACTAGAGTAGTATTAAAATCTGGTAACCCCAGCTCATAACTTTTAAGGAGTTCGTCCATCAAATTTATTCCAGTAATTACATCAATGTAGTGGTCAACACCACTTTCAGACTTAAACAGAAAATGTTTTGTAGCTTTAAGCGGCTATTCACCAACCCCTAAGATATTTCTCTGTTTTTCCTTTAGTGTTCTGAACAAATTAAGCAGAAATATAGAACAGCATAAAGTTTGGAGTTCAAAAGAAAAAGATATATACCATCAAGGTAAGCTGCATGATATCACGAAATTCTTACCAGTTTACTTATTTCGTCTCTACTTCACCAACTGATTTTATTACATCAGATTAGTTTTTCTTATGCTACAGAAATCAGCAGCCTTGCATATCTTTTGCTTGAGATTATCGTATCTCTCTAATATTTTGAGTGTTACATAGTGAAATTAGATTTGATTTTATTTTGGTTTGATATTGTTTCTTCTGATTTCTTCATTGTTAATTCCTTTTGTTGCTGGTTTTTGAATGTGCTGTTGGTCTGCATTTTGATTACTGTAATAGCTAATTGCCAATGTACTGAGCTTGAGCTTGCTTTTGTGTTATCTGTGTTGTGATCTTGATCTATTCTATGAGAATCTCGTGTTGCTTGCAGTGAATTTATTTGCGTGTTTCCTGTGATGTCACTGTCTCATCAGTATCACTTTTCCTCTAGTGTTTGTGTTTTTTTTTTTTTTTTTTTTTTGCCTTTGTCAACTGCTGTGATTTCTCCTGGTTTGACATTGGTTTTTGCTAATTTTTTTCAATCATCTGTGCAGTTTTACTGTTATATATGTTCTCTTGTTTGATTTTACTCTGAATTTGTTATTGTTGGAAAGAAATAGTAGAGAGTTGGAAAATCTCATTATTGCTTTGGGCTAATTACAAATTCTTTTTTGAAGTTGCTCCTGGCGTTTCTCAAAATATTTCATCTCAAAAGATTTCTCCTAAGGTGCATATAATTGTCAGATACTACATGAAGGGTAGACAGCATGTGGTGTTCTGGTTGTAGGTTATCTCTGAGGTGCATGACTCGGCATGCATTGGTGTTGAAAGGTTGATTGGCTTGGATCATGATGGATCTTATAAAGATGTGCCAGAATTGGGTCATTTAGTTACTCAATCCTCAGAATTCATATCTTATCTAAAGTATCAACAAAATCTTAATCTTATCATTGTTGCCACTTATTGTTTTCCTGTTTTTTTGGTCATGATCTAATGTTTCGGGCAGCAAGGAAAATGATTGTTGGGAAGTGGGTACAATTCAATTCTGTGGCTGGGTAGGGAAAACACATGCTGCAGTATGTTATTTTTAGTTTTTAGGCTTTAATGTATTGGTGCTACGGGAATGATTCTCCTTGCTTTGTTATGCATGTTCTTGTGACTGTTAATCATGCTTTCAGTTCTAAGAATGTATACCAGAGTTAATTATTGGAATGGTGAATCATTCCTTTTTTGTCATTGCATAACTTGGATATATATTCTCTTGGTTCTTAAGCAACGAACCTTTGTGGTTCCTTCTCCCTATAGTGGAATTAAAATCTTAGAATTTTGGTGCTTGGCATGCTACTTCATTGGATAGAGACTTTTTCATGCTTTTTCAACAATTATACTTGCCAAAATAAGAAACAACAATGATCCTGTCAGGAAATTGCACCTTTCTTGAATTCCCAAACACAGATTCACTTCATATGAACTCATGAGCTTCTATTAGACCTCTTAAGGAAGATGTTTGCTAGGTTTAGTTTGTCCCAGTATGCAACATGATTTGTTAAAATAAAGACTTTGGAATTTGATTCTTGAACCATTGGACATCATACTTGATTTTTCATCAGGACAGAATGTAGTTTAATGTTAAAATGTGATTCTTGCTAAGATGAAGCTGGATTTTCAGAAAGAACAGGGTAGGCTGGTGGTTGAATTAAGCTGACTATTCTGAAATGTATCCATTGACTGATAGTTTCATTTGCTCTCCTCCCGTTATTGACAGGCAATGTGGTGTTCCTAGTTCTTAAATTTTTATTCAGATATCATGTTGAGTTGTTTTGGACCCTTTTGAATCGTACAAGAATGTTTCTTGGTTACTTGAACCTCTATAATCTGATTGCATATCGAGGATTTTTCAGAATATCTGCAAAGTCATTATATCCACCTATAATTTGCATGGATTTCGAATCATGACTGGTGCTGTGGCCCGATAGCTTAAAGATTGCTGTGAAATTAAATTTGATAAAAAAAAATGTTACTTTTGGAAGGCGGGTTGGTTTGAGCGGACTATTCTGATTTTCTGACAAGTATCCGTTGACTTTTCTCAGTTTTACTGATAAATTAAAAGACTAAGTCCTTCCTGCAGTGTCTCACAAGCATAACAGAATTCAGGTTCATCTTCTGGTGCCTCCCTCTTCCATTCTCGTCTCAAATTCTCTTTCTATCGTCAGTTTAGCACATCACCTTCAAACCTTTTTCAATTTACATCTTCTTCTTCCATGACAAGCTGTGTCTTTAGTTGTTGCACTGCACTCATGGACAGTGCCAAGAGATGAACTCCCATTGTGCTCTATATACAAAATTTTGTTTCAACAATGATCTCAAGAACCTATCAGCAGTATGAATCATTAATGTTTCTGTCAAGTTCTAAGCACTAACTATCTGCCTAATTGACACTTGATAATCTGCAAGAAATCATGACAAGGAATTGTCAACTCTAGCCAACCTAATTGACACTCAGTTTTATGAGTCGGGATTACATCGTATGTGTCAATGTTCACATCATAGGTCAAGTTCTGCGCCTTACGATGAGAGCTAAATTATAAGAATCATCATTCAACTCTCAATGATGAAGGGAACAATCCTCTCAATGATGTTTCATTTGTTTTGTTTGCTTAGCGTATTGATTACTAGCTGATGCAGTTTGTTTTCTTTTGAGGTTGTCATTAAGAGAAATCCGGTTAAATAAGATCCTTTATGAGAGGTCAAATATAAACCCTAGACAAAAAATTAGGTCGATGGAACCGTTCAAGCCTGAAGCCTATTCTTGGAATTGTATCCTATTATTTATAAGTAAGATATTAATATATAAATTCATATTTATGCCAGAGTGATGGGTGTCTGTTCCAATTTTCAGGTGACCAAGGGCGGCTTCTGGTTTCCAAAGTGGCTGCGTTGTTCTGGATACATCAATCACTCCTTCACCCATTCTATCATGCCCCGTAAGCGCAAGCAATTCGGCAGAACGCTACGCTTGGAACGATAGATTTGAAACAGTTTCTTGGAAAGGGGTTTTGTAAGAGAGTCTGTCAACTGATCAACCAAGTAAACATGAGAAACTCGTATTAGACATTTAGCAACTGGATCATGAATAAAGTAGCAAAGTTCTTCATACGAGAGTGGAAAACTAAATTAGGATAGAGATACGTAGCCCCAACGTTGACATAGTATACTGTTGGGGTTGAGGATAATGTAACACCAAATTCTCTAACAAGTCGGATTAGATGATTAACTTTGGTAGTAGCAGATGCAATGACATGATATCCAGCTTCCATTGAAGACTAAGCAATGGCAGGTTGTTTCTTTCACCTCCAACTAAACGGATTGGCACCAAGAAAGATGACATAAGCAGAGGTGGACTTTTTATCATTGATTCAGAAACAATCCATAATCAACAGTACCTTTAAGATATCGTAGTATTCTTTTGACAGCAATCTAATGAAGGTCGGATGGTTTATGTATGTACCGAGAAAGCTTATGATAGAAAGAGGCTATTAGTAGTTTGACAGGATTCAATTCCAAAAAAATAATGAAGAGAAATCCATCAAGAAGAATCGATGTACAAGTTTCTCTACAAACACCTGATTAGCATGATCATTGTTTCGAGCAATGATTTCATCTACACAGACAAGGAGATAAAGTCTCATAGTAAATGTATGTTGAATAAACAAGGAGGTTTCACACTTTGAGTTGGAGAAGCCATTGTTAAGAAGAAAAGTACACAGCTCGGTATAACAGGCTTGTGGTGCTTGACGTAGACCATAGATGGCTTAGTGTAATTTGCAGACATGATTAGAAAATTAAGGATGAACAGGTCCTCGAGGCTGCTACATACAAGAAAGAATTGTTAACATCTAACTGACGCAATAGCCAAAAGTTTCAGTGAAATCTATGCTAGCAAAGAGAATTTTGTTTTTGTGTTTTAAAAGTATATTTGAAAAAATTTGAAAATTTTTTTATTTTTTATTTTAAATTAATATTTTTTTAGTGTTTTCAAATCATTTTGATGTGCTGATATAAAAAAATTATTTTAATGTATTTTTAAGTAAAAAATACTTTAAAAAACAATACAAAAAACACTTTAAAAAATAATCATTATCACAAATTCAAATACCCTTTCAAATTACTCTTCCAAAATCAGCAGAATTAAAGACATGTGGTTCCTATATTGTTCGTAGAGAGCAGTAATGATGAGTGCAAATTTTAATGGCATTTCATCCTGATTTTGAAGGGAACTTAAAGGTTCAATTCTACATCGTTCTTCATTATCTTCTGTTGACTCAGTTATTAGTGAGTTATAGGCTGAAGAAATACGTCCTCAATCTTATTTTAAAAAGAAATTATTTCTACTTCTAATCCTTTTATGCTAGCAATACCTTCTAAGTCATTCTCTAATAATCCAAATAAATCTTACATAAAAGTTGTCTTCAACGAGTGCAGTTTCTATAAGTAGAAAGGTCATTGGAATGCTTAGTGTTTCAAGTTGAGACAACAGAACCAAACTTGGAAGCTTGACAACCAATCATAATCTAATGTTTATAAACCACTCTGGGCTACAAACCACCACCCCATAATACTACAGTAGTAGTTTTATTAGGTCCTTTCACCAATCCTAGTACTCTGGCTGAGTAATTTTAGAAGTTTCTCTCTTTATAAACACAAGTTATGTCAGCTTCTTCTTTCGTAGGTCAGTTGCCTTATAGTTTTTCAGGTATGTCATATTTTGAATGGGTTTTGGATTATGGTGTTTCACATCATGTCTTTAAATTCTTCATCTTTTACTTATATGTTTTATTTGCCTTTTATTCTTATCATGACTATTGATGATACTCTCATGCCCTTAATAAGTGTTGGTTCTGTTGTCACGCCTCACTTGTTTCTCCTTAATGTTTATCTTATTCTGAAACTTACATTGAATCTTGCTTCTGTTGATCATTTATGTGATTCTAATGATTATTTAGTCATCTTTTCCTTTCTTTTTTTGTGTATAGTATATGCAGTCTCAAAAGCTGATTAGGACAGGCCATAGAAAGAAGGGACTATATATTTTGGATGAGTTAAAAGTGTTAGTTACTACTATTACCGTTATTATTGTTGTTGTTGTTGTTGTTGTTGCTGCTGTTGTTGTTGTTACTGGTATTGATTTATCTTCTTTTCGTTTAAGTCTTTCTTCTAGTTTTTATTTATGACATTCTCATATAGGTCATGTTTTGTCTTTTTGTTTGAGATTTTTGGCATCCACATGAGTTTTAAAAAATTTGTAAACTTGTGATATTTCTGATGTAAACTAGCAAAATCTTTCTTTTTATCTTTTAATTGAAGTATTTTTGTTTCTTCTTCTTCATTTGATTTGATTCATTCTGATGTACAAGGACCTTCTTCTATTGTCATAAAATAAGGGTCTCAATATTATGTTTCTTTTATTGATGATCATACTCTTTATTATTGAGTTTATTTAATTAAACATCGTTCTAAATTCTTTAAGATGTATCCAACTTTTCAAGCTCTTGTTAAAACTCAATATTTTGCTATTATCAAATGTTTTAGGTATGATTTGGATGGGGAATACACCTCCATAAATTTTATGAGTTGTTTGCCTTAGATGGAACCATTCACCAAACTTTGTGTATAGATAATCCTGAGCAAAATGGCTTTGCTGAAAGAAAACATAGGCATATTATTGAAATTGTTCATTCTCTCTTGTTATCTACTTTTGTTCCAGGTGTGTTTTGAGGAGAAGTTGTTCGTACTGCTGTAAGTTTGATTTATACAATTTCATCTTCTTATATTTTAGATTTTTCTCCTTTCAAAAAGTTATGTGGGTATGCCCCTGATCATTCCTTCTTTAGAATTTTTTGTTGTACTTGTTTCGTTATTTGTCCTCATATAGAACGCAGTAAGTTGTCCTCTCGATTTACTATTTGTGTCTTTCTTGGTTATGGTAAAGGTAAAAAGAGATATCGTTATTTTAATTCAATAACTCAGAAACATTATATGTCTCATCATATTGTCTTTCTTGAGCATATACTTTTTTTTTTATTTCATCCACTACTCATAATGTTTATCATCTAATCTTATTCGTATAGATCTTTTTTCTGAGGATTTTAATAGTTTATCATCTCAGGTTCCTAGTACTTCAAATAACTCTTTGTATGTTCACCCAATTCATATTGATTATTCTGCAAATACTGACACTTTATTCTCTAGTACACCTAACGCTCTCTTTTCTTCTATGATCCCTTAAGCTTTGTCAAAGATTATGGATCCACCTCTACGCCAATCCATACGCATTCGTAAGTCCACAAAGTTACTAAATTTTGTCTATTCTTGTTATTCTTCATCTTTTACTTTATTTTTAACTTCTATTCATTGTCTCTCTGAGGCCTCTTCCTATAAATAGGTAATTTTTTATCCTATTTGGCAGCAAGTTATGGATGAGAAACTTTCTGTTTTATATAAGACAGATACTTGAGATTTGGTTCCTCTACCTCCTAGTAAGATTGTTGTTAGTTGTCATTGGGTGTATAAGATCAAGACTAATTCTGATGGGTCTATTGAGCGATACAAAGTTAGGTTGATTGCCAAAGGATACTCTCAACAATATGATATGAATTATAAGAAGACAATTGCTCTTATTGCAAAAATAACTACTATTTGTACTCTTATTACAGTTGCTTCGGTTCATCAATAGCATTTCTCTTAACTTGATGTTAAAAATGCCTTCTTGAATAGGGATTTTCAAGAAGTTTATATGGCACCCCCTTTTAGTGTTTCACATGACTCTAGATATGTTACGATCTCAAGAAAGTTTTACATGGTCTTAAACAAGCACCTTGTGTTTGGTTTGAGAAATTTTTTTATTGCAATCTGTTCTTTTGGATTTGTTTTTAATAGTTTGCTCTTTTTGTTAAGTGTACTGATACAGGTCATATCATTTTGCCTTATATATTGATGACATAATTATTATTGGTGATGACATTAATTGTATTTCAGTTTTGAAAACAAAGTTAGCCATATAGTTTAAAATGAAGGATTTAGGTTCTCTATAATATTTATTGGGTATTGAGGTAGCCTACTCACCTAAAGGTTATCTTCTTTCTTGGTTGAAATGTTGCAAATATTCTTAAGCGGGCTAGAATAACTAATAATAAGACTGTAGATACTTTCATTGAGATTTACATTTGTCAGATCCTATTTTATACCGTACTATTATTAGGAGATTGGTATATTTTACTATTACTTGTTTAGATATTGCATATGATGTTCATGTTGTTAGTTTGTTTATTGCTTCTCCTACTAACATTAATTAGACAGTTGTTCTTCGTATTTTGCGATATTTTCGGAGTACAGTCTTTCAGATTTTTTTACTTTAATCCATTTCTTCCTTGAAAATACGTATATACTTTGATGTTGATCATGACAATGATCCCATATATCGCAAGTTTGTTACTAGTTTCTGTATCTTTTTAGGTGATTCTCTTATTTATTGAAATAGCAAGAAACAATCTATTATTTCTCATTCTTCAACCGAAATAGAATATCATGCCATGTCATCTACCAACAAAGAGATTGTTTGATTGTATTGGTTACTTGCAAATATGAGAGTTTCTCTTTCTCATCTCACTGTTATGTATTGTGATAACTATAGTTCTATTCAGATTGCTCACAATTCAGTTTTTCATAAGCGAACTTAGCACATTGAGATTGATTGTCATCTTATTCGTCATCATCTTAAGCATGACACCATTATTTTGCCTTTCGTTTCTTCTTTTTTACAAATTGCAGATTTCTTTACCAAATCATTTTTTATTTTCTATTTTTATTTTCTAATTGGCAAACTCTCGATGATTGTAGTTGTTGTATTATGAGTTTGAGGGGTGATGTTAAAAAATATAGGGTTATTTTGTTTTATTTATTAAAAGCAGAATAATATTTTATTTTATTTTATTTTATTTTAGTCTATATAAAATCTATTTGTATTTAAGTTAAACTTATTCCTTTAAATTATTGTCATCAGATCATGAAGTATTAATTAAAACCTTTTTATTGTATTTCTTTTTATTTTTTTAAATTATTTAATAGTCAGTTTGTAATAAAAAAATTTCTTGGTGGTAAAAAAAGTTTAACAACACCAGCTTAATTTTTTGTGTTAAGAAAAAAAAAAGCTCCATCCTGTAATCTCATATCGTAACACTGGAAATCAAACTAATGTGGAATGGAAAGAGTTATTGGGGAAGCGCCGATTAAAGTCTATTTGTTTCTATTTATGAAAGTAATTTTTATTTTATTTTCATAATTAAATTTTTTTTAATCAATAACTTATGCCGAAATTAAACCAAGTAAGAAGTAAGATTAATAAAAAAAAATTAAGTAATATAAGTTAGAATTAATAAGTTTAAAAAATAAAAATCTTAACTCTTCATTAAAATATATTTATATAACAGTTTTTTATTTAAATCAAAAGTTAATTTTCATCAAATATTTATATGATTTTTTTAAAAAATAAATAATAATTTAATTAATTTGCAAGGGATAAAAAAACACTGAAAGTAATTAATATTAGCCTAGACACATGATTACAAACTACCTTGTGCCTCCCGTGGCTTCCATTATGCTGGAGTGTATTAAGTATTATTTTTTAAAGTATTTTTTTATTTTAAAATATATTTTTATTTTTTAAAATTAATTTTTAATATTAATATATTTAAAAAACATTAAAAATCAATTTAAAACTTTTTAAAAAAAATTAATTTTTTTTTAAAAAAAAAAACACGCTACAATGAATGATAAGGTTGCGTTGGCAATGGAATTTAAAGAGACGTGGTCAATATTTAAAGAGATGTGAGCCACAGGTTCCGAGACACGGAATTTCATGAGATATGGTCAGCGTTTCTCTAAAAAGTAAAAACTACATTACAATTTTAAAAATAGGAAACCTCAATTTAGCCCCTAGGAGGCTGGTAGCATAGTTATTAAATTTCATCTGGGGTTAACTCGGCTAAGAAGCTGGATCTTGGATTTCATGAATTAACTCGAATCAATTCGAGTTAATCTTGAAAAATTAAAAAAATAAAATTTTAATATATTTATATGAAAAAATTAATAAAAAATCCATGTAAATATAAGTTATACATATTGTAAATAATGAAGTTTAAAAAAATTAAAAAAAATTTTATCCCACATTAAAAAAATATTATTTTAAGCTTTTAAGTTGAAGTATTTAAACCAAAAAGTTTTTTATCTCACATTGAAAAAACATAGATTTTTTCTTATGAACTTAGGTTATATATACTAATAGATTTCAAATCTCATATTAAAAAAAGATATATTTTTTTCTTGGGAACATAAAGCATATGTATTAATAGATTTCAAATCTCACATTGAAAAAAATAATTTTTTTCTTATGAACATAGAGCATATATACTAATGAGTTTCAAATTCCCATATTGAAAAAAAATAATTTTCTTCTTGGGAACATAAAGTATATATAGTAATGAGTTTCAAATCCCATATTAAAAAGATATTATGTTATCCTTTCAAGTTGAAGTATTTAAACCAAAAGGTTTTTTTATCCCACATTGAAAAAACGTAACTTTTTTCTTGGGAACATAGAGTATATATACTGATGGGTCTCAAATCTCACATTTAAAAAAAAAACATTGGGTCTCACCCGGGTCACTGGTTGACTCGTCGGGTCGACTAGGTTTGGCCGGGTCGTTGCATCGGTCGGTTTTTTAACAAACCCGGACCGGTCTAGCTCCTGGGTCGACCCACTGGGCCAATCCGGGTTTAATAACTATGGTTATTAGCCCTTATTAATTGAATTACAAATCTTTTGATTTTTATTAATTTTGTTTCAAATGTTATCAATACTAGATGATGTCACCCTCACCCTTGTTTTGTTAATGATTTTAAAATTGTTTATTAGGACAAACCAAGTGATGAGTCTAAAAATATAAGATGTTTAAGAATAAGTTAATATTTTGAATAATTAGTTAATTTTTAGTTCAAGCAATCTAATTCATTTTCTCTAGTCAAGGTATCTAAAGACTTTACATGGAAAGCTCAAGTGGTTGGTAGTTTCAGGTAATGTTTGGTAAGCCGAAGTGGCTGGTAGTTGTGGTGGTAGCAGGTGATATCTGGTAAGTCGAGATGATTGATAGTTATGATAGTAGTAGATGATGTCTGCTAAGCTGAGATGATTAGTAGTCGGTGCCTATAAAAAAAAAACCCTCATTTGATGAACGTAAAGACTCTACAATTCTAGTAACCTTATAGCAAAAGAAAATGCAATGATAATTTAGAGAAATAAACTTTAAAAATATATATGCTGAAAATGTTAAAAATAAAGGGATTGTGAACCTTAAATTTGAAAGATTCATTATGTATTTATAGCTCATAAGTCTTATCTTTTTATGAAGAGGAGGGGCTGAAGTGTAATTTTATCCTTATGATATTTTAAGTTGGATTTTACTTAAAATAATATATATAAGATCAATGAAGAATATTAAAAGACTTACATGGAGTCCTAGAAAAAATCTCTAAGTAAGTGCCTTGCTTAAGCCCTTGAGATGTGAAAAATAAGTTCAAACGCACTAATTGGACCCAAACATGTTAAGCTCAGGATGTGCATCCAAATTCGAGAATGTTGGTCTCGGGGGCATATCTAAGCCCAATGATAAAGAGAAGTGTTTTAAGAAACTACATTCCGGAAAGTTCAAAAAACTTTATTTGTCATCTATGAAAAAACCATAACTCACCAAGAATTTTATTATATTTATTTTCCTTTACAAAGAGAATAATTTATTTTGTATCAATTTAATATTACTAATATTACTCCATTTCTAAAAGAAAAAATATATATTTGACATGCTGTAATCAGCGTACAAAATAAAAAAAGATTGTAAAACACGTTTTTTTTTTTGTAATAATAATGGTTGGAGGATTAAATTATGTTTTTTTGCTTAATTTTTTTTATATATATTTTCAGATTTTTTTGATGTATTGATGTCAAAAATATTTTTTTAAAAATAAAAAAAATATTATTTTGATATATTTCTAGACAAAAAGCATTTTGAAAAGTGATCTCTACCACACTTCTAAACACACTCAGCTTTGTTGTTAGTGGTGTTTAAATTATTTATTATTTAAAGTAAGACTTTGAAAGACATTGATACTACAAGAATCATTGCTGACAATAGCTAAACTAAAATATGAAAAATTAAAAGATCAAAATGAACTTTCAATAAAACCACAAGGACCAAATAAAATGAAAAAGTTAAAAATCCAAGGGAATGAAACATGAGGAAAATAAGATTTAGAATACACAAAGCTACAAGGACCAAATAAAAAATATACGAAAAAAATCAAAAAATCAAAATGAACTTTTAATGAAACAACATGGGCCAAATATAAAAAGATAAAAGATATTGAGGGATCAAAATGGCCTTTAACGGTTCAATGAATAGTGAAAAGGCTATTTTGTTTTAGTATATTACTAAAACATAAATACACAAACTAGAAGGATACAATAAAACAATATAAAAAATAACAGATCAAAATAAATCTTCAATGGAATAATAGGGACCACACATGGAAAATTAAAAAAAAAAAAACAAAGGTTGGCCTTCAACTATTCAATGAACAATGAAAGGCCATTTTGTGAAAGGCCATTACCGAAACATAAATACACAGAACTATTGGACCAAATACAAAAAACTAAAAGACTAAAATGAACTCTTAATGAAACAACATGGACCAAATATGAAAAAGAATAAAAATTAAAGGACCAAAATGTCCCTCAACTTTTCAATGAACAGTTTACCAACCATTTTGTGAAAGGCCGTTCTGTTGAATTACTGAAACGTAAATATACAGAAAATACAGGGATCAATTACAAAAAATAATGAAAAATTATAAGGCTAAAATGAACTTCTAATGAAACAATAGGGACCAAGTAATGAAAAAGTTAAAGAAAGGGATGCACCATCAAGGCCTTCCGATGCTCAGCCGTCAATGAACACTGAACGTCATCCTGTTTCACTGCCATTAGTAGCAAACTAACAGTAACAGTAACAGTAACAATAATAGTAATAATATATTGTTAAAAAAAAACAATTTGATAATTACTTATTATTAATTTATTTCTTAGTTGCTAAGCGCGTGGGCATAGAAGTATAAATAATTAAATAAAAACACTGAAAATGAAAGCAATTTTGAGAATACAGATAAAGTAGCAAAAAAAAAAAACAGATACATACATCCACATACAGCAAAGGCTATGGAGATGGTGTCCATGTCTTCCTGCCTGCTATCCATCAATGGAAACTTCCTTCTTTCTTCTCAATACCCGTCTCGCCCGCCCACACTTGTCAAGTAAGTTAAAACTCACACAACCCAATCTCCCTCTCTTCTTTCATTTCTCTGTTCTTTTTTTCTTTTTTTTATATTCATTCTCTATGTTCTTTGAATGTTAAATATGAATTGCCATGTTAATCTTGAAATAAGTAGGAAACACTCTATGTTAAACAGGATGTTTAAACTTTAAAACAAAGAAAGCCCTCTTCTTTTCCATGTCCTTCTATAAATTATGGTTATTGTATACCTGGGCTTTTGTTTTCATGCTGGGGAGAGTAGAGATTTTAACACCAGATGATTGTAATAATCATGCTAGCAGCGAATGAACTTTGTTTTTCTATTCAGTAGCTGGTTGAGTTGCTCTCTATTTGTTTATATATATATATATATTCTGTTGTTAATTTTATGTTTATAAAAAATGATCATTTTCAGATGGGGATTTAGGATGGATCAGGATGGAACCTCAGTTACGAAGCGAATCAAGAGCCAAGCATTTCGAATCTTGGCAAATCCTAATGTATGAATTGACCAAGGCTTCCTCTTGAGTAATGCCAATAAATTTGGTTTGAATATTATCAAACGTTTTCTTAGGTATGTGATTGGGGATTTTATGCTAAATGACTCTTGGTAGTGAAATTTTTGGTGTTTTGGGGTTTGATATAGTTGGATTGCTATCAAATTAAGAACAAAAATAAAAAGACGTCTGCTAAGATGAAAACAAAGCATTGAATTGATTGCTTGATTTCAATGATCCGGGGAAAAAATTGGCGATGACTCTAGATCTCTTATTGTGGTCGATATGCTTTTTTTTAGCTTAGCTCTCTTGTTTACTGTTGAAGTTCACTGTGCATAATGGAATTAAAAACATTGAAATGAATGAACACATTACTTCAAATGTTCACTGGAGACATTTGAGAACAAAGATTTGTTTTTCCTTCTTCAGGAGGAATAGTTTAGGAGCATATCACATAGTAAAAGCATCCTAAAAATTATTCCTCTCGACTCTCACCATTCTAACCAGTAAAGAACAACACAACTAATCTGTGTATCCAGAACATGGAATTCTTGGCCACCTATATAGAAATGAATAATACATGTCCATAACATAATTTTCCATATGTGCCAAAGCTTCCGAAAAAGAACCCTAAAGCTTAATGCAGTCAAGTCCCTTTAGCCATATCTTATAGCCCGTTCAAAAATCTTCTCAGCAGCCATTCACATAGAGGGTTCATGGTTTCATGGGAGAACCGCATTCCAACCCTTTCTAAAACTTGGAGAAGAAAACTTTCCCGCATGTTTTTTTTTTCCCCAAAAGCATGCCTTCAAGACCACCTCCAACGAGTACTTGATTGATTATCTGTGACTCTGAGGTTTTAGTACCAAGAACTTATCCAGGCCATAATCCATTACCCCGGAGCCCTTGCCACTCTCTCTGCCTATGATGTGATGGATGCTTCTGGAAATCTATTTTAACACTGAGCAAAATTTCTGTAATTTGCTTTCCTAATTCGGAACTTATTGAGTTTCCTAATTTTACTGCCAATACCGTTGCTAATATTATTGGAGTACATTCATGTAGATTTCTTCCGCTTTATGGCAAACATTTGATTTATATACATTATTTTCTTAGCTGCTTTGCACGAGGGGGTATTTTGTGTGTGTTATGAAACACAGGAAATCCACATCTATGGAGAATGTGATAAATAATTTTATCTTGTTGATATATTTGTAGCCTAATCCATGTTTTCCAACCATAATTTTGTAACAAAGGTTAATAAGATTTGTATTTAAAGTCAATGAATGTGATTTCTTGGGTTTTCTATTATGATTTGTAGACAACAGGCTTTTTATTCATAGAAAATTGCTCATGCCTTGATTGTTTAACGTGATTCCATTTAGTTGAATTTCAGGGAAGTTGGCATCTATTAAAGTATTCACTTGACATAGTGAAGGTTTCTTAACTTGACATAGTGAAGGTTTCTTAAGGGGTTGACTATTTATCTAGTAATGATGTAGGAATTGACCTTGAAGCAAAGCTATAGTGACATCTTACAGTCAAGGTGTCATCTAGGCGTTTTCATTTAGACATCAAAGTTTTAAGATTGATTGTGAGTTGGTTGATAGAAAGCATTCAAGGGATGTGTCTGGTTGCATAAATTTTCTCTGTTCAACCTGTTCATTTCTAAATTTGTTAGAAGCCTGGAAATGACTTGTTTAAATTGGAGTCTACAATGCTGTAGCTGTGGCCTACCTGTGCTTTAAATCTCATGGAATTGCTTTGCCAAATAAGTTGCAAGATGATGCAAATCTCCCCTCTATTCGTTTGCTGGGAATACTGAGGTAAGTATAGGAACATTTAGAGTTCCCCCAGCAATTCAAGAGCTAAACTGTCAGGGAAACTAAACTATGACATTATGAGTTAGTGACAGCCTTGAGTTTTGGATGCTGTCAATTGCAATAATGTCTGTTCATTTCCTGAATCTCAGTTATTCAAGCATTGCTCATTTCCGGGTATTAAATACATGGAGAAAGGACGATGATCTCTCTTCTTAGGAAAGAAAATTCCCAGCTTAACCATGAAGTCAGTGCTTAAAATGTTTACCTGTTAAGTTCTTTTCATTAATTTTCCCCCCTTTCTTTTTCTTTAATTCCCTTCCATCATTCCTATTTAATGGAGTTGCAAATTGCAGTTCTTTTTTATTTTCTTTATTGTTGTTTGATTACCTTGCTATTTAATTTATTCTTGCTTGACATGTTTTATCTTTGATCATGTTAAACTGAATAATTCTTTATTTTCTCTTTTACCCAATGATCCAGGTGTCAGGGAAGAGCAGCCCAATGAAGGAGGTCATCATGGTTGATCCTCTGGAAGCCAAACGATTAGCAGCCGAACAAATGAAAGAAATTCAAAAAAAAGAGAGATTCAAGGTGAAAGACATTTCATGTGCTTTTAAGATTTCATATCCACTTGTCTAAAAAATTCCATGTTATGACAGGATATTGATGACAGACAATTAAGTGATGACATTTTCATTTAAAACTGGAACTAGTCTAAAAATCTCCCTGGATCTCTTAAAACTTTCTTGGCTTTCCGATTAAGGTTTTAGGGTTGCATGTGTGGTCATTTTCCCGAAGGGGAATTATGTTTGCCCAATTAAGAGCAAGTTTCATGTATCACATCTCTCTGTTCTTAGGTTTGAGCTACAATGTAGCCAGTGCTCATCTCTTCCAGCATAGGCACCCATTACTGTTTCAATTAGTAATAAAATACTGAGGAAGCTGATATGCTTTCCTTTCCCGTAAAAATACATAGATGATATTCTTTATACCAAACCACTTGGGCCAGTATTTGGGTTTGCATGGATGTCCAAGCTTTCCGTGCTAGCGTATCCTGAAATTTCTGATGCTCATCTTTCCAAAGGGGCGTATCATCTCATTAGTTTTAATTTTGCATTGATCAAACCAACCTTAATGTCTATCTTCAATCTTGGTAAGTTACAATTTTGATGCTAATAATGCTGCTACTGCAGAGACGGCGCCAAATTGAAGCAATTAACGGAGCATGGGCAATGATTGGCCTCACGGCAGGCTTGGTCATTGAAGGTCACACTGGTAAAAGCATACTGGAACAGGTAAAGTCTGCTCCCATTGATTGCATTCAATTCAGAAGGTCTGTGCAGTGGTCATTTCGTTAAGTATATGATCGACATTTATCCTTCCAGTGACTGGATGTTATTGCCTATTACTATTAGTTTTGATTAAGTGACCTCTTTTTTTCTCAGTTGGCTGGATACTGGTTTGCCATTGTCCATTTTTTTGTGCGGTAACATGATCGAGGAACGTGAAAACATGGAGATTCTACACTTAAATATTCTTTTGAATTTAACTTTGTAAAATTGTATGAAAATTGTTGCTTCAAGTGACAAATGCTGTACCATTTACTTCGTAAGGACTTCCTCAGTTTAAAATGACCTGGTAATGTGTGGCAACATTCTTTTATTTTCCTTCTTGAGGGGTCCTATCCTGTAACCAAGTATTCGATTGGTTATGACTACATCCTTGATAAGCTTTTAATCTTTTCTTGGAAAAAAAGCTGATATTACTTGTTGGATTCAAATCTTGGAGTCAGAATTTAGATAAATTTATGAAATTTCTCTGAATACATCAGATTAATTTAAAGGATTTTGTCTTTAAGATTGTCTAGACTCTAGACAGTCGATTTTTCTTGCAGATTACAGCATAACATGTTTTTAAGTGAGGCCCATGATATCCCCAAACGGGCTTCCTCTTAAAAACTTGTATTTCCAATTCAGCCCAAAGATATCCTCAATTGTGAACATCATTTTTGTCGTCTCATTAATGGAAGCTTCAGTGAAAAGTTTTCTCGACGTCACTCCTATCCACAAGTCACCAATGGCATCGTTACAGTTTGCGTCTCATACTCTCCAACTTGGAGCTTTTTAAAGCATTTAGGCCCTTGGGAAAATGGCAAGTTGCTCTGCAGAATGCTTGCTCCTAGTCAATTTGCTGTCACTCTTCTGCACATGGGATGTTCCCAGATAAAACTAGCAGTTCATGCACCAAAGTAATCTGTTGATACAGGAACCAACATAGCAACAATAACGATGGACAGTTTGTGATTTTCTGGCGATCTTTCATCATCATGGGTTGACAATGGGATTAATATCGATGGCCCATGAAACCACTCGTCTCTCTTTATCTGCAAAGCTTAAAGCCGTATATTTCTAGGCTTTCACTGCCGCTTCTTCTACGTTTCCTTGTATTAAAGCACGTTCAGGATTTTGCAGGCTTAGCAAGCAAAGCCTATCTAGGAGACTGGAATCAAAGCCTAAGTTTCAATCTCCTCTATCCATGCAAGCTTAATTTATCATGGACATCAGACGCTCCAACTTCTGCTAGTGGACGACAAATATTCAACAACATGATGGCGCAGAAGCTGCAATGGTCACGATACCATGATTTTGAGGTTTCAAGCAACGTCAAGCCTCTTTTTCTATTATTTATTGTGAGCAAATCGCAATCCTAGTAGCAGCTGTATTATTATAGGTTTTTAGTGAGGTATTTAGCATCTGCAGAGGGTGAATATTGCGGGGAACGCAATCTAGATTCGAAGTCTAAAGTCTTATCCAATGCGTGCTGCGCTTAGTCTCCATCAGGGGCGAAGAAACAAAATTCTATTTTCAATACACCGAGATAATTTATTTAATTCTTGTTCATTATAAACTCAAATGTAACCTGCATTATAAAATCAAATTTGGTAGCCGTGTGTTTTGCTAGAAAGAGACATGAAATTTCCAATCATACAGCTTGTAAATCCAAACCAACTTCCTGTTCATGCAGAAACAAGGATTGGCTCAACCTTGACACACACAATTGCCAAGAACAAGAGCAATATGGTAGTATTGGCAATAATGGCAGAAAAAGATCGTTGATCTTGTTGAAGATCGATCTTTCAAGTACTCTCCTAGTACCGGTCTATAAATAGGATTGGTACCAAACAAACTAGGTGGTGTCTGATGCTATGCCCAACCAAACCTCTAGGAAATGAAGCTTCTAGTTACCACATTTACTAGATTATGTCTCCATCCAAAACATAAGCTTAAAAAACACATGTTTATAATGCGGTTCAAATCATATTTATATTTAAAATTAATTTTTTATATATATTTTTAACTCGTTTTGATTTATTAATGTTAAAAATAATTTTTTAAAAATAAAAAAATATTATTTTAATATATTTACTAGTAATGATATGTTAAAATCTTAGAAAGGACTTTGATAGAATACTAAATTAATATCGGTATAAAAAAACCTTTCAGAGACTAGAAAAAAGAGTTCTTATCTCATGGTAAATGGGAACACTTTACAATGACTTTTCTCCCTTTTTTTTTTCTTGAACTTGTAATCAAAGTCAAATTTGCCTATTTATTACGAATATATATATATATATATATAAAACGGGCGGGCGGGCGGGCGGGTTTTGAAGCTGCGGAACACCAATGGAAACAGCTTCCTAGGAAGGAGCCTCAGCTGTTCAATCAAACATTCAACACTCGAAAAGAAATGGATATAGACAAACAAGTATACCACCATCATATGCGAATGAATGAATTAGCTACTTGGAAATTTCGTGTCGGAGTTGGACCTTATGACCACAACTCTTCATCCATTCAAATTTATCAGAGGACACGGCTGATTAATTTCCCTTTTAAATACTTTTCAAAAACATTTTTAACTTGATTAAATATTAAATTAATGGGTTTTTTTAGTGTTTTTGATGCACAGGTATAAAAATAAAAATAAAAAACATTTAAAAAATTATTTTAAAATAAAAAACTATTTAAAACCACACCAGTAAGAGCAGACGAACGCGCCTACCTACCCCTTATCCATTCCTGGTGGGGGCTCCTGTCAATTGTTCATTTCATTTAAACTAGATTATAATATTTATTAACTAAAATATCCACCAAAAAAAAAAAAAAAGACTTTCATTATTTATTTAATGGAGGACTCAAACCCAACTGTGCCTAACCAGAAGTCACGACAGATGTGTCATCTAACCATTGGCTTTGCAAATTGACCAAAGAGCTTTTATACTAATCCTCTGTTGATTCGTGAAGGATCAACGAAAGGATTGATTTTTTTTTTTGTCGCGTGTGGCTTGGATTCAAAGAACATTCAACATCTGGTTTTTTTTTTTTTTTTTTTTTTCACACGGATCTATAATGGAAATATCAGCAGGAAGACAACTTGGACGGAGCTGGCTTTAGGGTTTCCATTCAACTCTAGTATTTTTCAAGCATGATTGAGAATGCGGTACAAGTATTTTTAAAAAAATTAAATTTTTTTATTTTAATTTTATTTTTATATTTTTATATTGTTTTAATATCTCAATATCAAAGATAATTTACTTGAAGAATCAAGAAAAGGATTGATTTTTTTTTTTTGTCTCGTGTGGTTTGGATTCAAAGAACATTCAACACGTGGTTTAGTTTGGTTTTTCTTTTTTTTTTTTTTTTGTTCACACGGATCTATAATGGAAATATCAGTAGGAATACAGCTTGGACTAAGCTGGCTTTAGGTTTCCATTAACTCTAGTATTTTTCAATAATGTTTGAGAATGTGGTATA
>Ga0325411_1001309_pt1 | contig 27651 bp, 9 predicted proteins | sample PopdelMetagenome_13_FD_206181 | JGI IMG/M metagenome (GOLD analysis project Ga0325411, IMG submission 206181) | Populus deltoides microbial communities from Bellville, Georgia, United States - Xylem-PdIQD-R4 | ecosystem: Host-associated > Plants > Phyllosphere > Stem > Wood/Secondary xylem...
CCGTGCAGATGGCCCCCCCCCCCCCCCCCCCCATGAAATCATCGGTGATCAAACCACCATGCTTATGGCGGTGGCAAAGATATGAACCTCATCATCCCTCTAAAGCTGCCATGATGGTCTCCGAGCCCCCAGCATCATGGCATGCAGCCCCCCTTTCATCTTTTCCGAAAAGTTAAAAAAAAAAAAACAAAATAAAGCTTCCATGGGGGAATCCTTCCTTGCAAAACAATCCATGCCAATCCCACTTTATACATTATTTAACTTTTTTTTTATTATATTATTTTCTCATCTGCATTTTCCATATTCTTTCATAAGGAGAATTTACATGTCACCCGAAACGACAAACAACCCCATGGCCCCATCAAGTGTACAATAAAGAAAAAAAAACCCTATCTCTTACATTTTTCCAACAACTACGTAGGTTTTGCCTTGCCTTCGCCACGTGTGATTACCTTGATGGGACCCATCACACAAGTGTCTTGCATGCACTTGATTGTGGATCCCACATAGCAGGCAACATATACTTCCTTCCGTTCACACCATAAGCATTGAAGCTAGCACCCGTGACCTTATCAACCAGGACCTGGCCAGGATAGCCCGGGTACGACCCGGGCCCGAACTGCCCGGTACAGGCCGAAACAGCCTCCAAAGGAGCGGTGGGTGGGCCCTGAAAATACCCACTATTGAACGGGTTGGTAACGGTGTTAGCAAACAAAGTGGCCAAGTTGATGACCATCCCGTCAACACCAACGTCTCCGTTGGGTGCTATCAGCGGTGGTGTTTGTGGGCCATAAATTGGCTGGTGGAATGGCCAGGCACACTGACCCGGACATTGGAGGTCAGAATTACCGACCCAAATGTACGTGCCCCGACCCGAGCCGGACTTTGTTGACCCGTGAGTGCCACACTTGCTCATGCAAAACCCATCAACGACAACATCTTTCGCCGTCAAAACTACGTTGATAGAGCTAACGGCGAAATGGGTTTTCGAAGCCAAAGCTATCAAATGTTGGGACTTCAAGATTTTGCCGAGCGTGTACTCTTCATGAAGGATTTGATGGCCTACGCTGAGCGAGGAGGAGCCACCACGGTATTTCTCAGTTGTTTTCCACCATGACGAGGTAGAAGGAAGTGGGGCCCCTTTGGAGTTCAAGGAGTTGATGAAGTCAACGATTATGGACCGCTGGATTGGAGTAAACTGGCCATACCAGATTAGATTAACGGTGATGTTTCCTTTCAAGAGGATGCCGTTATGGTATTTCAGCACCAAAGGCTGTTCTTGAACCAGAGCCGCGAATGAAGGGGCAAGGAAACAGAGGAGAAAAGCCAGAGTGGTGAAGTAGCGATTAAAAGCCATCGGTGAGGGTAAATACCAGAGAGTAGAGAGTGAAGGCTTCCTTTTTCTCAGAGGGATGGATTGTAAAGGGAGAAGGGCTAGTGGGCCATTTATAAGAGGGGGGCGGGAGAGTAAGGGAGGCAGCTGGTGAGAAGGACACGTGGGAGGGTGTGATTGAGGGTTAAGTGTATGCTAGGCTGTAAGGTTCTTCTATGATGACGTGGCAAATGGCTACAGTGATGATTTTTGGGTTTGTGGAGATTTTCATCTCCAAATAATTTAACTTGTTAGAATTTGGATTTTCGTTCAAGTCTTGTTGAAACCATTAAAAGCTTAAATTATTGTTAATTTTAGGATATATGGAATTATTTACTATATTTTCAAAGCAATTAATGTAAAAAAAGAAAAATAAAACTTTAATAATAATTTAATTGATCAGATTTTAAATTTATTTTTTAACAATCATGAGTTTGAGTTACTTTAAAATTACTAAAAACTTTTATAATTATTAATTTTAAAATTATTAATTAAAATACATAAGTTAATTAAAAAAAAGAAGAGGGAAATAATGGCAGGTCACGGAACAATATTCCCTTAGCCATGTCAGTAGTAGTCCTATTCGGAAAATAGACTGATGTCAACGTTCATAGCCCAGTGACAAAATAAAATAATTCTCGTTGCCAAACAATGCAATCTATTCATACATTCACGGGAGAGAATTTGCTCTGATATTCTAAGTTTTCCAAGGTGTGTCATGCTAGAAATTTAAGCTTGGAATTTCCAAATCTAAGAATATGAACATGTTGTGAAGGTAGAAATCAATTCAAAACCATCCATGTTCATAGCAAAACAACCTCAAACATCAACTTTTTTTCATGTGAATAGGAAAGATATACAATCACTCAACCAATTGGTGGAGCAACAAAACAAAATTTTATTTTTTTTTAATTTTTTTTATATATATATATAATCTGGGGAATTCGGGTTAGCTTATGCACACCATGACTAATTCTAGGATCCATTAAATATCTTGCAAGTCCAATAAACAGATAAATCATCACGGGGATAACAGATGCATATATAAATAATTGAACTTAAATGCTGAGAAAGGAAATGACTCCCTGTCATAACCGCTAGTACAAGAACTCAAGTTCATTTTTCTAATGAGAAGTGACAACTTCCGAATAAGCATTTTTCTAATGAGAAGTTAAGCATGTGATCTATTGTTAATTGATCGGGAATCCAGAAATCTTTTCCCTAATTTTATTGCGAAGAAAAAAACTCACTATTTTAATAATCTATTTAGAGATGTAGTAATTTTTGTTTTTAGATATTTTTAAAAATATATTTATTTTAAAAAGATATTAAATTAATATTTTTTTATATTTTTTTAATGATTTTGACCGAGTCAACATTAACCATAAAATAAAATATAGAAAAAAAATTATTTTAATATATATATATATATATATATATATATTTGAAATCCATGCATTTGAATTTCTTTCTTTTGAACATTAATTTATTTTTTATTTCAGCAAAAGCAAAACACAGATTTGAATAGGTCATTCTCAACCCCATAAATAAAAAGCGATAATCACATTGATTTAGGGGTAATTGAAAATATCTAAATAATTATTTTTTAAATATTAGTATATTAAAATAATTTAAAAATACTAAAACATATATATATACTAATTTAAAAAAAAATTAATTTTTTTTCAAAACAATCAATCACTTGTAACCACCCTCATCGGAAACCTCTGAAGTCCCGATCCATTGCATCCATAACCCTACAGGAGTACAGGGTACCCCACAGTGCAAGGTTATCCTATAAGATCTGATACCGCTTCATAAATGCAGAAAGGGCCCACAGTTTCTGCGGATTGATGACGTCAAGAATCAGGACACTGCTACAAGCTTGCTTATTGCAGTTCGATGGTTGTGTTTCGGTGCTTTTTAAGGATTTTATTTTATCTTAAAATTCTGCTAAAATACTGATTTTTATATTCACTGGGACCCTCTAGGCTCAGTCCAGGACGCTTTGTCTTGGTAGGCTATATGGCCCGTGGAGGACCCCCACGAGGAGAGGGTATTTGCCCATTTAATAATAAAGCCATGTTTATCCTGTGTTCTTCATTTTTCCTCCAAAAGAACAAGGAAAGGACAGCGTTTTTGCTTTCGAGGGAATCATATGAAAACAAGCATCAAAATGTTTTTGAGTAAATTTAAATGTTTTTCCCCCCAATTTTTCTGCATTATTTAATTAGGTTTGAAGTAGCAATCACATTATCAAGAGTTTAATAACCAATTCTAGCTAGGAAAACAAATCAATTATGATGTGAGATTATTTAGACCTATACATTGAATCAATAATTAATTATTGTATTACGATAAATATAATTATCAAGATATAAAACCGAAGAGATACAGATATGAATAACTCATCACCTTAAATATACAGATTAAATCACCATTATAAAGATATAGAGTTAAGGAATAAATCAACCACTCATAAAAAAAATCTAAAACTTGATATGTTGTCAAAAAATCAAGTAAAAAACTTTTTAATTTAATTTTTGTTAAAATAAATTTCAATTTATGATTTGAATTATCATTATATATCTGGAATAACCCTCTAAAATGATATAATTGAAATCTAAATAAATGACATTGATTTTTTTAAAAAAACAAGATAAGTATCAACTAACAAATATTTTTAAAAACACAAACAAACACTTAAAAAAGTTTAAAAATTTAAACTTACATAGGTTAAAAGTTTTTATTAAAAAAAAATCTTTTATTGAAAGTAACATGAAAAATAAAATAAGTTTTAACAACTAAGAAAATAATCTGATAAAATAATTATGTAAAAAAAAAGAAAAAAAAGAGAGTTTTACACGTCAGATTATGGCTTAATTATGCAATACATGAACTTCAACGAGGGATTCTCAATGTATTATGACATCTCACTCGACCTTCCATAGCAATGCAATAATTTTGTGGAAAGGAAAGGCAGCAAAGCTTCTTTTATATATATATATATATATATATATATATATATATATATATAAGAAAAGAAAAAAAAGAAAAAGGAGGCTTGGAGTTTGGTTTGGGTGGGGCTTGGTTCGTGGTGTGGAGGTAAGATGGAAGGCGAAGGTTACGGCCGTCCCAATAGTTATTGAGAGACTCCAAAGGCTGCCTTTCTGCTTTTCGGGAAACGCAATATTGCAACGCCCGAGTATGCCAAAATTGAGTGCCGGTGCCGACTCTTTCTACAGTCACACGTGACTTCTACTTTACACCTTGTGTGGCAATTGCTTCCTTGCATTTCAACACTAAAAGACATTCTTTTTACTATCATAAAATAAAAAATAAAAAATAAAAAATGATCATGTTGCTTGAACTCTTGCAAATTAATTTTGAAAAATGCGTTTGGCACGGAGGCAATGTAGGATAAAAATTCTCATTTTAGAAGATTTCTAAGATGTCCTCAGCCAAACATTTTTAATATTTTGAATATCACTAATTAATGGTGATCAAATAAAAAAATTAAACATAATAAGAAATATCCAGGTTACGAAGAATTGTTTGAGATTTTTATTAAACCCAACTTTGTGGGTTAATATTGAAATTTTCTGATTCAATTTTTTATCTAATTCAAATTTAAAATTAAATTGTGTGAAAATTATCCAATCGACTTGGTTAATCCAAAAACATTTCACCTAACCAGTTAAAAATTAATAAGAAAAAAATTAAGAAAAAATTGAATGAAATTGCCATAAAAATTATTATAATTAATAAACCATTAACCTAATCCATTTTTTTTAAAACCTAATTTCATGAAGAATTATTTGAGATTTTATTAAACCTAATTTTATGGGTTAATCTTGAAATTTCCTTATTCAAATTTTTATCTAATTTAAGTTTAAAATTAAACTATGTGAAAATTATCTGATGTAATTCAATCGACTTGATTAGTCCAAAAACATCCAGTGTCTAATCAGTTAAAAATTAATAAGAAAAAAATTAAGAAAAATTGAATGAAATTGAAATAAAAATTATTATAATTAATAAACCATTAACCTAATCCACTTTTTTTTTTTTTTTGGTGGTCAGTCACTAATCAATAAACAAAAATAATCAAACAAAAATCCAAACTCTATCATTTCTCAATGTTCCAAATTCCAAGTGTGAACAAATAGTAGAAAATGAAAAGAAGATGGAATCACTGGAAAAGGTTGAAAAAGTTATGTCAATTTCAGAGTTAAAAATGGTCAGCTAATTTGTGATTACGTAGGACCGACAGACCCAGACTGCTTGGCTACCTCTCTGCCTCCATTATTCATTGCAAGCTTCAAATGCAAGCAGATGAAGCAGATGATCCTTTATTCTTTATGATTTTTTAATGTGATCACTGGAAAAGGTAGAAAAAAGTTATTTAATATTGTCCTTCCTTCCACATATATTCTCATCGAATTTACCGTTAGTTCTTGAAATTGGTGGATACATGTTTATATGTTAGATCGTTTGTCGAGAATTAATGTAAAATTGGTCATGTACATATTAAAAATAATATTTAAGAGTTTTTAAGGATATTGTTAGACAAATCTAGTGTTATTTAGTTATTTATTATCTGAAGATCTTATTTTTTTTGATATTGAATAATTTTTTAAAGGTTATGTTGTTGCAAATTATATGTTGTCTAATTGTTCGATTTTCGACGGTAATTCACATGAATCATCAGTGAGAAACTCCTAGATTTTTATTTAGAAGAAAAAAATTATTATGTCTAGAATGTTAACTTTTTATGTTGTGACTTACACAGTTTTTTTTTTTAAAACAGACAAATTATTAAAAAAATAAGAAGCATAACTTTGTATTTATAGAAATCCTAAAAACCCTTTAAATGTCAAAGTATATATTTGCCTTTAAATATTATCCATATATTATTTAATAATGATTTTAAATATTTAATCAATCAAGTCTCTACTTGATTATTGTAGGACTAGAATTATAATATCTGAATTAAATACATTCTAGTGTTTAATTTCTAAAATTATTTTCAATCAAGTCATACTTAATAAATTATCTCAGTTTAATTTCTAACTAATAGTTTTTAATATATACAACTCATTAGGTTCTTAATATGTTGGTCCAGATATAAATTATAATTCTAAATAAATAAAATTAAGTAAATCAAAAAAATGAATTTATTATCAATTCAATAATTGATTAATTTATATTTAAAGATCAAGTGCACCCGTCTAATAACATGTCATGATCCCTTAAATATTAGGAAAATCATAAGTGGTTTGACTTAACATTCCAGTGATCGGTTTTTCGGTGTAATTATTATTACTTCATCAATAATGTTTCGATTTAGATATTTTAATATAGAGTGTGTCTGCCATGTCAAATCATATTTATTTGCAATATTATAGTCATTGATCATTTAAATAAGATTTAATTTTTTTAAAAAAATCTCATTCCACATTGTATAAGGATTTAACAATTAATATTATTTGAGAACATGTGGAATATTTTTTCTAATTCAACTAGGGTGATGAATGCTCTCTTGATCACTCAAAAACCTTCGTATAATTTATATTATATCTAATGGTTGTTCATTTGTTACCTTTACCAAGATAACGTGTAAAAGATCAAAATATAACACTCCCTACATAAGATAACTTAGTGATCTCAAGTTTAAGGATTACTTGCACAATTGTCATGTGAGCCTTTCCAAAGACACATGTGATATTTTTATACGAGATTCTCATGCGGGTCAATTTAGTGTACATGTCCTATGACAAGCACCTACATATTAATTATAGGCTTTCTTTATAACTCAGTTTATGAGAACAACTGCTTCATTTTATATAAAAAAAGAACATAATATATATTAGTCTTTACGACTCTAATGAATGTTTAGTATTTAAGAAAGTATTAACCATGAATATTTTAGAAACAATGCTTTGATGCAATATAAATATCATAATTATAACAATTTTATCATTTTTTTTACAAAATATTTTTATCCCATGAACTTTGCTTTTACTCTAAATTCATAAATTAAATATTAGATTTATTAATCTAATATTATATAAATATTAAAGATAAATTAAATTTTTATTAATAATAAATATGTTAGTACGTACACCTTTTAATTATAACATAATATGTGGATTAAAATTCAAAAGAAAAAAACTAAAAACTTAATTAAATTGAATATGATGGAAGGGTGACAGTGCAGAAAAAAATTCTAATCAGAAACTAATTTTTTGTTGATAAAAGTTTCAAGATAATTTGACAATTAGTCAATAAATTATTAATATAATCTGAACTAAATTATTTTAAAAAATAACACAATTTGAAAAATCACAATTATTATCTACAACTTTAAAATTTCATATTTCATTTGTGACTTTAGAGTTCTGGGTCTTGCCGTACGACTTCTTTGAAAAGATGTGGCAGGAACAATTTATTAATTTTTCGTAAAAGTTATTTTAAATTTTAAAAATAAATATATATTATCTTTATCATAGCTGTGATAAATATAATATTTATTTATTGGTAAAAGACAATATACTTTAAAATTAAAATTATTAAAACTCTTAGGATTAAAATTAAAATTAAAATTAAAATTAAAATTAAAATTATTAAAACTCTTAGTACTAAAATTAAAATTCCTTAAAATCATTATGAAATTGTAGAAGAAAATTCCAATTTAAATCTTTTATTGTTCACTCAATCAACAAGCCGTATATTGGAATTAATGATAAATTTAAGAACACGTCAGGAATGCAGAAATCAATTCAAGTGGTAGGGCCTTCTTTATTTATGAGTGAAGGAGGGTCTATAATCTTGGATGCGTGGCAAGATTTTCAATGAGCGTGAGAGTATCATAAATATTATTTTTTAAAATTATTTTTATTTAAAAATATGTTAAAATAATATATATATTTTAAAATTTATTTTTAAAATTAACACATAAAAATAATTTAAAAATATTAAAAAAATTAATTTAAATTTTTAAAAAATTAATATATTTTCGAGCAAAAAAACACTTTGAAACATAACTTCTTCGTTACTCTTAAAATTAGTCAAAGTTAATGGCTGTTGGTGTGACTTAAAGAGCGTGTTTGGAATTGCGGTAGAAATTATTTTTTATTTAGAAATATATCAAAATAATAGATATTTTTTTATTTTTTAAAATTTATTTTTCATATCAATACATCAAAATGATTCAAAAATATAAAAAAATAATTAAATTCTAAAAAAGTTCAATTTGTTTTTTTTTAATATTCAACCACAAAAACAAACACTGACTTAAAACATGTTTGTTTAAGCGGCGTGGCCCTGCTTAAAAAAAAAACTCAATTATTTTTTATTTTTTATTTTTGAATTGATATCAAAAATAAAATTTAAAATCTAAAAAATATTATATTGATGTATTTTCAAGTAAAAAAAAACTTTAAAAAACAACTGCTACCATCAAACACTATTATAAAAAAAAAAACACCACCTTAGATCTGTCAAACACTATCTTAGATCTCCCAGAAAAAAAAACAAAAAACACTGAGCAGCTCTGATCATAACCTGAAAAAGTTTTGAATGTGCAATCAATTCTCAAAATGAAAACAAAACCATCAAGTGAATGGCTAAAGAGGTGAAGATTAGAACAAAACCATCAACGTTGTTCTTTGTATGTATGTATATATGACCTAAGTGAATTGACGAGACTTCAGATATTTATTGCACAGCCTTTCATGGCTACGAAATTTAGGCACTGAAGATCATGCACATGTTTTTCTGTGACGTGCATTTAACGAAATGGGGTCACGCCGTGGAAGATTGTTTTGCCAAATAGTGCTTATTTTTTGATATATATTTTTTAAAATATATTTAACTTGTCCATATTAAATACATAAAAAATATAAAACATATTATTTTAATACATTCTTAAATAAAAAATACTTTACACTATAATATCAAGTACAGAGTTAGTTTTTATATATATTAAAAAAAATTATCATATAATCAACAAATTATCAAGGGAGATTAAATTACTAATTGTCATTTTAATCAACAAAAAAAATTTGTAATATAATCAACAAATTATATGCGTTTTACGGAATCTAGCCTCGACAAAAGAATTTAACTTTCAAAATTTAAAAAATTTTTGTTTTTTTTTTCTTTGGATAATTTGGCGGGAAACTTTAGTATACCGAAATTAATATAATCAAGTTACTCTTATTCCTAGACATTGAATAAAAAATTGAATGGCATCTAATTAAATGTACTCATGTCCCACTAACAACATACATTGAGCATTGCCACTAACAAAATTGTGTGGTTAAGGTTAGGTCGAGCTCAGCCAGCTATGGAAGAAAATACAGGCCACCAACTTGGTCATTGATTTGCCTCAATTCATAGAAATTCAGAATGAGTTAAAGAAGGAATCTGGACTTGGAAAATAAGAAGCTACATGGCCCGAGGGAGAAAGGGATTGGTAGCTAAGTATGATGATTATTATGGAATCATATTGTCATGATCATAACCGCGCACCAAAAAGTCTAGAAATCAAGGAATAATCCGACTCATTTTATTTTCTTAATAAATTAATAATCCTACTCATCTTCCTTAATTGCTTTTATATTGACGGCTATTTAATCCTTTATGGTTTTCAAGTAGTTTTCCACTATTTCTTTTGATATGTATTGGGAAATAGCCCTACTAGGCCCCTTTTAGTAATACAGAAGAATTAAAAATTATACAAATTAATGAATATGATGAAGTTTTAAAATTCAAAATGCTAAAGACTGAGGTTTTTTAAGTGTTTGGATAGTGGATAATTACACGTTCACATCAATATTTCATTCTTTAGAGTTTACAAAGTTAATGGTTAGTGATAGAAGAACTAACACCTGCAAAACAATTTTTTTTTGTGGGATTTAAGGATCATCTGATGAGAAAGTTAATGACTTTTAATATGAGATTGTAGTAAATAAGAGAATTAGCTTTAAATTCTAAAAAAAAAGAGTTTGTTCTTGTTTATTTATGATAAATGTTTTGAGAATAAAAATATAAATACTTAGAGAATTGAGAAATGTGAACCTTTTCTTGTTGCTTTAATAGAGGAGTTTAAGTGTCATTTTCTCCTCGTAGAATTAGTGAAGGATAAATAAAAGATTACGAAGCTGGACCAATCATCTGTACAGATAAATTTTATGGCTCTAATTGAAAATTTGAACACAATGATGAAATTCGATTCATAAAAATTAAAGCTTGCAAGAGTTCTAAAATTGTTAGAATTTTGCAATATCGAGATCATCAATCATATGTTAGAGTTTTATTATAGTAAGAAGATAATTAACTAGTTTTCAACATTAGTCTTAGATTTGTAAGGCTATTTAAAGCCATCTTGAATATTAAATTTGATTTTTTTTATAGATTAAATAAACTTCTGTAAAAACATTTCCACTTCATCATCAAATACGTACTTACTTAGTACTATCTAATGTGACTTAATGAATAATTGTAAGAAGATGGAACATAGTGGATGTCATGTGGGCTAAACTTGCCCAATAATTTCTTACTGTGTGACATTAGACAATAGTGTTTTTCTTTTTCTGGTCAAAGACTCAAAGTCAAGCCACGTGATGACTTATCAAAGTTAGCTCGGCATGCAGCCGACTAGTCACTGTTAATCGCTACCTAGCTTCCAGTTCGATTCGTGCCAAACGTTTTGGTTTCTAACTGTGAGATGACAACTCTAAGGATGCAGCTATATATGATAGCGACAGTTTATCAAAGAACTTGTTTAACATATATATATAACACCATTATTTTTTCTCGTGAAGGTTTGGTATGATTAAGGAATATATCCCCTTAAGCAGTGTAGAATTTGATAAGCTTCTACTTTCTTCAAATCGTGCCCCACCTGTTTCTATTGATGACTACCCATAGTAGACATAGGCTATGCACGGGGGTGTTCAAGAATAAAGTAGTATTCTGGGTTTGCAGGGTGTTCAGTAAATTTAGAGAATAATCATGATGCGTGTAAATTAATCTGGATAATTCGAGTTTAAAAAAAAAAAGAAAAGAAAAGAAAAATGAAGTAGTACGTATATATTTGGATGAATCCAAGTCTCTGTGTGTTTCTGTTAACTTGACAGGATTAAACTAAGCTATATTAACTTGTTACATTTGCTAGCTTGTGATCTTAACACCTGTATGTGGCTCGCATCTTTCTTATCAAACTATATAGTGAACGCCAAAGGGGATATCATAATATGAGCAGGATGTCAACTTTTGAGATCCATTCAAAGATTTACTTGCTCTCCTTCTTATCCTTTTGTTTTAGAAGAAAAAAAGAAAAGATAAATGATATTAAGCTTCTGTATCACGTACGAACACCATGCAAGTCATGATGGAAACTCTAAATCTGGTGAAAGTTTCCTGGGAAATTTATGATGTTAATGATAATCGCTGTACGAGACTCGTATAAACAATTTTTACATGTTAAAATAAGCAAAAAATAAAAAAATATTTGCATTATCGAAGAACTTTAGTAACTCAAACTTGAGTTGATTTTTATATTCTTGCAAATCCCAGTACTTAATCAAATTGTTGAAACGATTATTCCAAAATCCTTCAATATGGCGCCATGGAGAGGATTCCAGCCAGTTTGACGGCTGTTGATGTAATCTTTGCAGCTTTGGAACTTTCAAGGTTGTTCTAGGTCTAGAAACCATCAGAACCCAGTTCCTAAATTAATGTTTAGACTACCTAATGTCATAGATTTACTCTAAAAAGAGCATCGATGGACGGATTGATAAGTTCTAAAATGCAAGAATCTAAGAACTTACTCGAAACCGAGTAAAGTAGCAAAAAGCAGCAGACAAACATCACAAGTTGTGATATAAGTTTATTACTCTAAAACTTGGCCACATCTTGCCCTGCATCGGCAGACACTATGAGATTTGTTGGGAGCCTAAATGTTGTTTGGTGGCTTTGACGAGGGTTAATTTGTAACTAGAAAAGAAACATGAAATGGATAGATATAGAATGACGGTTATAGAGAATAACTTAACCATGCTTTCTCATCGCAAACCGTGAAAAATAATCTTTATATAGCAAACCTTGATCATGTGCGGGTATCCCTACTCAGAATTTTATTTTATGGGAAATTTTAGCTTGAAATATGAGTCACGGTATTAAAAAAATTATATAATTCATATCTTAAAAAAGTATTTAATAATTTAAATTACTGAGCTGAGATGATTATTTGATATAATATCAAATCTTTGCTAACTAAACAGTCACGAGTTTTAATTTTATTATCTTTATTCTATTTGATAAAAATTAAGCACAAGATAATATGAGTCTATATAAATTCCAAATCCAAAAAGACTTTCACTTGGAGAAATATGTTAAAAAATTATATAAATTATATATTGAGACTTCTTCTAATAACTTAACCTACAATATTTTAGTGCATAGTTTCCTGGCAATTCCATAAGAGAAAATGGTTTCCAACTTTCTGCTTTCCTATTGGTTTTATTTTTATGCATCTTGTCGTACATGTGCAGTGTTGTGATAATCATCTTTCCGGATCAGAATCGTTGGGAATGATGTAGGTGGAAAAGATAAGGAATTCTTGTTCTTTATCAGTAGAAAAAAAATGAGAGTCGCCACTTAGTATTTTGATCATTAGAAACCTTAACTGGTCTCAGAGTTTAGGTAATGACACTAATTGCGTAAAAAAAAAGTATTAGCACCCCTAATACGTCTTACCTGAGGTCAACTACATTGTCTATTTTCTAATATAAAATAAGGAAATGTTGTATTTTCTAACTATTGATTTGTTTAAAGTTTAAGAAAAGTTTTCCTCAATAAGGAGGTCCTTGTCTTATCAGGTTAAAAAATTAATCATTCTAATGTCAATATAAAAACTAAAATAAATTATCTTTTTATTTAATATCAAGAATATATCTTACATATAAGTTCATAATCCAGCATATTAAAAGAAACAAAAGAAAAAAAATATTTTTAAAATATAAACCAAAATCCTTTGGAATTCTACAAGCCTATTGTAAAATCCATGCATATTTGTTTTTTAAAACATGCCAAAGTATTTTAAATTAAAAAAAAATGCTTAAATAACTTTATGATTTTTAGCCACATGTAAAAATGAATATATATATAACATTTTAGGCTTTGATTGATAAAAACTTATTTTCTTTGTAATAAAACTATAAAAAATAGGCTTAAAGAATATTTACCAAACACACCTTTAAATCCAAAAACCCTTTAACAAAAATTATGAAAAGTCAAACAGGGTACTAAACCCTTTGATCCACCTTATTTATTTATTTAATCATTTAACTTGACTGAGTTAACCTGAAAGTTTTGGTTTGACCACAAACCAAACAAAAAATTTTGGTTTGACCTAAAAAATAACCCACAAACAAAACTAAAAAAAAAACAGATTAAACACCCCAAAAACATAATAAAAAACTCAAAAATTCTTGAATAAAACAAATCAAACTCATAAAAAAAATGAAGAACACGAAGAACAACCAAAACAAACCCAACAACAACAAACCAAATTTAGTCAAAATGAATGCATATACATGTTGGAAAACATGAAAGGATCAATAATTTAGAATCAATTCACTTCGATTATCTCTTAAACATCATGATTTTGTTAAAATGAGTTTTGGTTCTAAACTGAAACCCTAAGATTAAAAACCATTACAAATATGTTATTGATGCAAATAAACACTAGATTATTGGTTAATTATACATAAGAAAGGGTTATGTGCAAAGAAATGGACCGAAATTGGTCCAAATCAAGAAACTAAAGCAATGTTCTTCCCAAGAATACGAAGAACAATGCCCATAAACCCATAAAAAAACCTAACCATGCTCAGAAATTCCTAGCCATTGCCAAGCCTATAAATAAGTAGTTTTTGCTTCTAAAATATGTTTTTTCTATCCCAATAAGTTACAATACCATACACAAATATATTTAAATCCAAAAAACATAAAAAATTAAGCGTGAGGTACTAAATTCAAAAATCTAACAACCTAAAACAACTTATGTGTTCATGCAAAATGGATTCAAAATTAGTTTTCTAAACCCATTTTGTACATCAACAGGCCTAGTGAAACTAGGATAAATACCTTTGCTTTCACATGTATTTCTTAAGCTAAATAAAAACTAAAACAATATTATATATCAAAAAAACTTAAATAGAAACTTTAATATATCAACAACATAAAAAGACTTTAAAAGAACATCATTAAATAAAACAACACATCAACAAAGAGGTGAATGCAACATCATTTGTTAAACATTTCAAACATCTTTTCTATGTTTATTACTATAAATGTAAACCAAAACAAATAAAAAAACAACAACAAAAGCAGGCCACAAAGGTCTTACTTTTGGTTCTTTATTTAGGATTTAACAAAATTCAATTGAGTCCTTGTTATTCTAATTGCTTTTAATTGTACTCGTAATTATCTTAAGACTTTTAATTTCATGCAATTTCACCTTTAAACTCAACTGTCAACCCCATAGTCGATCACTATTTTCATTTTAGTCATTGGTTCTGAATTTATGCATTCCGACCTTTAATTAACCAATAAATTTTTAATTTCTTCAATTTGGCCCCTAATTTGGTCAATTTTAGCCCTTATATTTAGGTGGCTTTTTCAGCGTGGTCCTTGGTTTTGAATTTCTTCAACCAAGTCCCTAATTGTCCATCAAACTTCAATATTTATGCAATTAAGCCCTGATTTGATCAAATTAACTCTTTAAAATTGCAATTCGACCTTTATACTTTAATTTCTTCTAATTAAAGCCTAAATTGACTTCAAAAATCATTTTTTCTGCAATTAAGCTCTCAATAAATTCAATTAAACCTTGAAAAATTTCAATTGAGTCCTTAAATATCCAATTAAAAAATTTTCTCCTCAATCGAATTTTTCTCTGCTAATGGAGTCTTCATCAGTAAAAAATACACTGTTAAATTTTTCAATCTTGTATATTTTGATCTTTCTCAACCAGTTATTAGCAATTTCCTAGGCGTTCTAGTATATTTTTCTTAATGATATATTTTTGTAATTTTCTTCCAGTATTTTTTAATTTTTTTGTATTTTCTTTTTTTTACATTTTATTTTATTTATATTGACCCAAAAATAAATAATAAACACATTTTAAAGGAGATAAAGCCCCTTGTACATCAAAAAATACTTGGACGCTTAGATTAAAGAGCAATCACTTTTGGCAGGGATCAGAAGACTTTTCTCAGAGGATATTGTATTGAATTCGGGGACAATTTATGAACGTTTGCCTCATGTTTTTTTTTTTTTTTCAAAATGAGATATAGCATATATGAGCATGAACGTAGAATGAGCTCATTCAAGTAGGATACATAAGCATGAACGTGCACAAGCAAACAACAATCATTTTTATATGAATTGCTGATGGGGTTGGGATCCATGAAATGAATTCTTTTAATTATTTGAGACAAAACCATTGAGTTTTCATTGTGATCATAATTTGTTTTTTTAGAAGAAGATTAATAAATATATTTGGTTAAAATATTTTTTTATTACGGTAATTTTTTTTTTATAAAAAAATAATCACAAATTTTGTTTAATTAATTTTTTTTTAATTGATTGATTTTGATTTGTATTGTTTCAAACGTTAAATAATAACTTTTTTCCTAATAGAGGAGAAAAACAACAATTTAGTATTCTTTAGATGAAAAAATAATTTTAAAAACACTTTAAAAAAACAAGTTGTAATACAAAAATAGACACTAAAGAATTCCTCAAGGAAGGATTATCATAAAACTAAAATAAACATTATTTGTGGTAGTCAAAATTATTAACTCAAACTAAATATATAGTATTTTTTTATAACCATTATATAGCTTACATTTTTGTATTGATTAGTATTCAGATTCTTAAAGAAATTATATTATTCCTCTGAATTATATTATAAATAATAAAGGTTAAAAGATTATTTCAAAAAAGTTTTTTTTATCTCACATTGGAATGATACTATTTTATTTTTTTAAGTTGAAGTATTTAACCAAAAAGATTTCTTATCCCACATTGAAAAAACACAATTTTTTTTTTGTGAACAAATAATATATATACTAGTGGGCTTCCAATCCCATGTTAGAAAAATAAAACATTCTTCTAATTTTCATATAGTGAACTTTGATATAGACTAGAAACAATAAGAAATGGGTGGTAGGCTTATACATATAAGGTAGAGCCGAACAAGCGGAAAACCTCTGGTTCCCTGACCTTCGTGCGTACAAGACAATGCCTATACTTTCTAGATCTTTTATCTTTAATAATAGTTTTCTTTTGCCGTTAATTGAAACCACTATCTTTGAACTCGTAAATTAATTTTCTAAAAGCTCTTGGAATTAATTCTCTAACAACTTTTTAATTCTCTCATTTATTTTTCTTGCTTATATATACCCTACATTATTGGAAACAAACAACACCAAAAAAGTTATGTGCTAGAATGCAATACTATTATTGAAACAAGAATGCAGAATTCTTTGAACACATTTATCCATTAAATAAAAAAAACTTCTCATGCACTTGAAATTGATTCGCTTTTATAATATCAAACTTAAGAGATTTTTTATTTGCTCCTACGTGCAAAACCTATTGTTTGCAAATGGATTCTTAGAAGAAAATATTTTCCTGATGGTTATATAGAAAAATACAAAGCAAGATTGATTGCAAAAGGTTTCAATAAAAAATATGGATTATTTTGATATATTTTCACTTGTAACTAGAATTTAATCAATTCAAGTTTTAATTGTTTTACCTTGCTTATATTCATAACCTTTTTATACATCAAATGGATGTTAAAATTGCTTTTATATATATATATATATATATATATATATATGTTACAACTTGAAGGTTGTATAATTTATGAAAAAGAGAATAAAGCTTGCAAGTTGAAAAAGTCTTTATATGATTTAAATCAAGATCCTAAACAATGACATGAGAAATGATGGTTTTTCTTCAGTTAGTGTGGATAAATGTGTGTATACTAGGTTTATTGATAATGAATAAATGATTATTAGTTTCTATGTAGATGATATGCTTGTTTTTTGTGTTAGCATAACATTAAACATTTCTTAACCCCTAAATTTGATATGAAAGACATGGGTAAAGTTGGTATGATATTGGATATTAAAATTATAAGAAGAGACAATGGTATAATGTTAACACAATAACAATTTATAGAGAAAATTCTCAACAAATTTGGTCACTTTGATGTGAAAGATGTGAGTATTTCTTATGATGATAACACTCAATTAAAGAAAAATAAAGGTGAAGCTGTTGCTAAGCTTGAGTATGCTTAAATTATTGGGAGTCTGATGTATTTAATAAACTTCACTCAACCCGACATAGCATACGTTGCGTGTAGATTGAGTAGATATACATATAATCCTAATCATAAGCATTGAGCGACAATGGTTCGACTAATGAAATATTTTGAGAGGTACGATGGACGTATTTTATATAGTTAATTTCCCGCTGGATTAGAAGGATATACCAATGCTAACTAAATTTTAGATTTAGATGAGATTAAATTCACCAATGGCATTCTTTATTCTTGGTGGTGATGCATTGTCTTGAAAATCATCCAAGCAAAGTTTAAATTGGTTGAGGATTTTTCTAACTGAAATTCAATTGGGAATAAAACCAACTCCTTCTATATCAATGTATTGTGATTGGTAAGCAGCAATAGCCTTTGCTAAGAATAAATCTTTTAATGGTAAAAATCAATATATTCAATTAAGACATGATGTTATAAAGTGGTTGTCAAAAGATATAATTATTCCATATGATTATATGAAGTTAAAAATGAATTTGACTGATCCTTTGACTAAATCATTTGGTAGAAAGATGATATTCGAGAAATCAAGGGGAATAAAACTAATGCTAGTCGAGGAATCAAAATGATGGTAACCTAACCTATATGATTGTGTAGCTCTATAAAATAAGTTCTTTTCTATGATATGAGAATAGTGCTAGAGTGTAATTAAATAATGGGTGAACTAAAAAATTCTTAATGAATTTCATATTCCTTCTGGATAATGTTCAAATTACAATGAATACTTGATGGAATAACCTATATGAGTTAATTTGGAGTGGGGCTGTTCTAATTAGATACTAACAAATCTTTAGAGCACTCATGAATAACCAGGTGTACACAAGGTCTCTTAGCGCAAAACTGAGTCAAACAATAAGAAATCATGAAGGTATAATATGATTGGTGAGATACCTAATTTACAATAAAAAATTTTAGTTCTTAAAAGTTTAAAACTTCACCAATAATTATATAAGTTAAATCTCATTCTTTGATGATATGATTCATACTTCAAAAGACACTAGGTTTCCTTTCCTTTTTGTTTATTTTTTTCACAAAATCAACCCATTTAAAACTCAAAAGTTACTCATTACCTAAGAGTCCATCTCAACATATTCATTTGGCTCCCAAAATAAAGTTGCCGACTTTGTGATCACTGCCTATATTGCATGGCCTGTTTCTACGATCACTTTATTCCCCACACACTCTCAAGCATCCTTAGTCACATCACATAGCTTCCAGCAAGGTGTACAGCTAGTTGATTCACACCTTTTCCTACTAGCGAGCGAATCGTACAAGCAACTCCTTTGTACTCGGTGTTCGGACGGAACACTCAAAATTAGCAATAATATGGTCGAAGAGGAGATCCTCTGCATACTGTGGTTCTAGGAGGCGCAGTCCTTGTTAAATTGAATTGACGAGACGTGGAGCATTTATAATTTCATTTTTTTAAAAAAATACATTTTTAAAACATAAAAAAAGGGGCTCGAAGTCAACTAGCATAATTTCGTGTTTTTTCTTCGGCTTGTGCTATCTTAAAACTTGTGTCCCAGCTAAGCAATTGCGTAGATGGAACGCATATAATAATTGTTGAGAAAATCTTGGACTAAAATCTATGTTTATGTCTAAAAGTGATGGAAATCGAATATGAGAAATATACCTAATCCTTAAAACTCAATCAAGGCATTATACTAGGGGTTGCAATCCTACTACGCTTGATTTGTATGTAGTTTTTGGGCTTTAAGCAAAGAAGTAAGACATTTTAAATCCTGCCATTAGATTTAGGACCTGCGATTTAACTCGTCTTTAGACTTCAATGATAACTAGGATTTGTCTGCAAGCGTTCAGCAAAACACTAACGTGTTAATATAATGTATAATTCCACCGAGATGGCAGCCATGGTTGAGATGGCCGAGTTGGTCTAAGGCGCCAGATTAAGGTTCTGGTCCGAAAGGGCGTGGGTTCAAATCCCACTCTCAACATGTTTGTTTGTTTTTTTTTTTTTTTTTTCATATATATATATATATATGATTTATTTATTGAATGCTCATAGTTTATATGGAGTAGTAAAATAGCAATTGAATTGATTTCATAAAATCTACAAGCAGAATTCCTTCCAAACATATTAATTCACATTATAAATTTCCTTTTTTCTGTTATAGGTATTAGCTTGTCTGAAGATATATGCATGATTTAATTCTATAATCTCAGTGATAATTGCAAGCAGGGCTACTTGTAGGATTTATTGGAGTGATTTCAGAGTGTGATTGTAGTTATATTTTAAAGTGTTTTTTACTCGAAAATGTATTAAAATAATATATTTTTTTTAAAAATAATTTTTAACATCGTCAGATCAAAACATTAAAAAGAATTAATAAAAAATTCATTTTTTTAAAGATATTTTTGAAATAAAAAAATAAAAAAGTGACATGGAAGTCAATTTATTACAACTAATAGATAGACAAATTTGCAATTCCTTTTCCACGAAGGCAATGTATTCAATTTTTAGGCTCGGGCAAGTCGGCCATGCCGTCCAAAGCAATGGACATCTCGAACAAAATAATTAGCAGAATACCCCACATGATGGAGATCATAATACGCTGCAATCAAGTGAGTTTTGAGATTAATGAAAATAAATAAATTAAGACAAAATTAATACATTAAATTTAAAATACATTAAAAATTATTTCATTAACGAATTGTTGAGAATTAACTAAAAAAGAGCACGAAAAAGTGGAATAAACAGACAATATTTTATTTTGAAATGTGAACAAGATAATCGCCAGCGTGTTTTTTTCAAACAGATATGATCATATCACTTGGAAAACGTTGTCGTAAAGTCGCTATCAATTTTATTGCGACTACTGAGGAGCCATCATCCCACGGACAAAGTTGCAAAAATCTCAACACATGTGAAATGCCTTTTCCACGTGCCAAAAGTTTACAATGATGCTGTTGTATCACAAGTTGAATCATAAGAAGTAAACTGGTAAAATCACCATTATTTTATTTCGAGGTATTTGTTTTATTTTTTGTGATGAGCAATTTTGAGGACTCTGATCATGATACAAAACCACAGCATTGCATTTCAAAAGTATTTTAAAAAAAAATTGATTTTTTTATTTTGAATGAATTTTTTTATGTGTTTTTCAATTGTTTTAATGTTTTAGTATTAAAAATAATTTTTATTTAAAAAAATATTATCACACAGTGCCGAGTTATTTAATCCTTTGTTTGTGTTATGAGTTCTCGTCGAGGCCTTATGTCCCACACAGGCTAAAATCATGCAAATTTTGTCAAAATCATCATAGTTTTGTGTTATGAGTGTCCCTTTTCTTGCGTGTTTATATATATATATATATATATATATATATATGCAGCCCATATCTTTAATTTTGACTTATCCTAGTGATATGATTTAGTAATTTAAAATTACTGATAAATATTTGTTTGAAATGATTCTTGAAATTATTATTATTAAATATAAATTGGAGGGAACTCGACCCACTATTCAGGCTACACCGAAACGGGTTCAGCCTAACTTAGTCAGGTTGGGTTGACTAGCGACCCAACAAATATTTATATTTAATGGGATGGAACCTAACTCAGGTTGGGTTCAGCCTAACTTTTTTTTTTTTTGATGGGATGGAACCTGCCCAGCCCATCGCTAAAACAGCTCCAACCCACACCCCATATGGTTGCTGGCCCGACCCAGCAACCGTATTAATTAAATTGCTTTCTGCATGCAGGACAAATTTTCTTTATACATACCATGGCTGATCTTGTGGAAGGGGGAGAAGAATTTCACCTGGAGAAAGGGGTTATGGCTGGTGGTCTTACTAGTGGTGCACGGTGTGGCTAGAGGTGGCACCAATGGAAGAAAAGCCTTTAATGAAAAGAACAAAAAAACCTGCAACGATTATTCCTTACATGGAGGTGGCCAGCTAGTAGCTCGTGGTGGGAGCTATTAGTGGAGAAACATGTAGCGAGGTTGTTGGTGGCTGTAGAGGTCAAGGTCGTGGTGGCAGAAAAGAAAAAAAGTGATAAGGACTAAAAAACTAAGGGGCTATTTTTTAAAAAAATTTGCACTGGATTTTTTTATGCTCAGGGCATGTAATCCATCTTTATTTATAGGAGGTGAAAGACAAACATTTTATCTTTAACAGTGCCAAATCTTGACCCTTGATTTCAATCTTGAAGGATCCCAATTGTTGGCTCAAGGTGGCCATCATGAACCGTCAACTTTGACAGTTAAAGGCTGTCTAAGTTGATCTTTTTAGGCCAATACCATAGCTGTTGTGGTGTCGATCGGTCAGAAAGGACCATACCGGGATGTACTTAAATGTCAAGCCATCATTCCGTGTAAATTTTGTCAAATTTGGTAGAGAGATGAAGCATTAAAGGTTCTTAAAAAGTAGCCCATTGAGCAGTATTTTCAGGAAAAAAATGAAGCAGAAGATGAATAGTAACCAAAACTACACTGTTTTGGTAAAGTTCAATTTAGTTATTTGATTTGTAATTTCTCTCAATTACATCTTTGATTGGCTTCAAACTTTTAATTTTGTGCAATTTTTCCACTGATGAACTTTAATTTCAACCTCAAATTTCAGCGTCTTTTTTATTTTGATCATTGGTCTTGGATTTCTTCAATTTAGCCCTTAATTAACCATTGAACTTTTAAATCTCTTCAGTTTCATCCTAGATTTTAACCAATTGGGTCCCTTGGCTGTAGGTTTCTTCAATTTAGCCCCTAGATAAAAATATAGGAAGAAGAAGAAAAGAGGGAGGGGGAGAGGAGAGTCGCTCGTTAGGTCATAAATTAAATATTACAAATGGATTTATTAGTGAATTTAAATCTATTGGTAATTCTGTCAGTAAAAATAACGTGTTATTGTACTTTTTACCTTTTTTTTTCATTGTTCCTTTTTCCATTGTAATTATTGAAAGAATATTTTTGTCGGTGTTTATCGATGGCTACTGTGGGGGCATATTAAGTTGGGAAGATTCATCGCAATTTACTGATAAAATATTTTCTTCGGTGTGTCTATTTATATATGTCTATTTTCTAGTCGTCATCTTACAAAAATTGTTTCAAAATGATCAAGAACTCTAAATTTTTTTTGCAACTAAAAAGCATATACTTCTGAACTCGCTTGAAGTCCTAGCTGGTGGAATATACAAGAGTGAGGGAAAAATTAATGAAAAAAAAAAAAAAAAACATTGTAAAATGGTGAAGGGGTCAAATGGTTTTATACGTTAAGATTTAGACTTCTTTTTGACAAGAACCTTTCTTTGCCTCTTGAAGACCTTACTTGACAACAGGAGAGGTAGAGAGAGCTTTACAAGCACCTGAAGATCCAGAATTCTTAACTAAGCCTGACCCGATAAGCTGGAGTTGGACTGACGAATTTTTAAGTATATGAATTTGGGCTTATTGACAAACAGGTCACAATGACTAAGTGCTTCATTGGTATTCGTTTTGTTTAGTAATGAGCTCTTTTTTTTTTTTAAAAAAAAAAATTGTTATTGTGGTGATTCAAGTTAATGGCTTTATAGTGTTATGTGTTCCCATACTTAAGTTAGGGAATAATTTTGTAATCTTATTATTTGATATGGTGAAAAATTATTGTGGTTTTTTTGTTCACAGTGAAAAATTTATTTTTAATTATGTAGAACAAGAAAAAAATAGTATAGAATTTGTGGTTTTTGAATGCATTTGAAAGTCGAAGGATATGTTTATTTTTATGTTTAAAAAGTGTTTTTAAAAAAAATTAATTTGTTTTTATTTTTTTAGAAACTCTAATTATATATATATATATATATAATTAGAGATAAGCTGAATTTTTATTTGTTTTAATAATAAAAGTACATAATATGCTAACATGCTAAGCATTTGTCTAAAGTATATAAGTGTTTTTGTTATTAAAGATAAAAGAACTAAGGTTTAAGATAGTAATTTAATATCCAATAATCACTTCTGAAATATAAGCACTGGATTAAAGAGGATGTGAACAAATAATAGGTATATACTTGTTTAAAATTATATGATTGAAATAAGTCTAGAATGTCATTACTCATATTTCGTGGACCTATTTAAAATTGTATCGATCCAATCTAAATTCGCTCTTATCGTAAAAAAAAATATTTAAAAAATAAGAACATAAAATAAATTCATACATACCAATATGAACATAGAAAATTCAACATCAAGTAACAAATGAATACTTGAAATAATTCTAAGGTTTTACAATTTATATTTTTATAAATTTAAAATTAATTTTGTCATGTGACTCTGCCTCTTTGAAGGTGACTAAATGAATAAATAAAATAATAGCTTAGAAGGATACTGTCTAGGACACTATCAAGCCTATAAGCTTGTACCCACAAATTAAAAGAAGAAAAACCATTATTATTCTTTTACACACACAAAAACACACATTTTATAAAATAAAAAGTAATGTATTAATCACTTTTATTACCCGCTAGATAATTTCTTAAGGTAACATTGAGTCACAATTCATTTATCTTGGATTGTTTTTTGAGTAAATTCAATTAATACATAACTAGATTGCAAGGATAATGCATAATGATAATTCATTTATAATGTGTTTATATTTGGATAATAAAATCGATTAATATGCAAAAAAAATTACAAGGAAAAACATGATAAAATAAAGATTTAAATACACACACAAAAAAAAAATATTATGTATTAAGAAATTTTATTATCTTTTTGGTTGACATCTAAGGATAATACCCGGTAACAGGATTCATTTATCATAGTTGATTCGTGATTAATAAAACTCTTAATACATACAATTTTTTTTAAAAATTAACAATAACAACAATACCAATAAAGTTATTTATCATTCCAGATTAAAAAAAAACAATTTGAAAATATTTGCATGCAATAAAGTTATGCACCAAGAAATTTCACTATCTTTTAGGTTAACATCCAAATATAACAGTGGTTCATTTATCAGGGGCTGGTTGTGTGATCCCAACACTTTAAATGATAATACACAATCATTCATCATAAATAAATGATTCATTAATTAATTAAAAAATAATAAATAGTCATTTGGGGTTCAAAGTCATCCTTAAAAAAATTGAGGGAATAGGAGAAAGAAGTTGCTGAGATTAATTTGAACTGTCTCAGTTCACGGTGGTGCGTGGCCGGCATGTGCATATGAGAAATAAGCCTATCGGCGTATGGATCCATGCTAAAGTGATGGAGGCTGCACGTTTTGGGGTGGATTAAAAGAGGCTTCACCTCATATTTCTTCCTATATTGGTTGTGAAGCTCACCATCCCTTGAGGCGAGAGATCAAGCCATTTCAAGTTTCAATATTCTTCCTCTTCTCTCCCTCGTCACCGATGAGTGTTACTGCTTGCTATTGTTGTGAAGATCTATATTAATGATAGAAACAGTGCTCGGTGTGTTTTTGTGGAGCCAATTAGCAAAAGGTTGTGGTGGTGGATGGTTAGGGTTGTTTTGGCCAAAATAGAAAAGAATAAGGGGCTGCCATAACTAGAAAATGAAGAGATTGACATCGATTGGAAATGGTTGTGGTGTGGTGGTCATGCTACTATCCACAGTGTCGGTGGCCAGTCGATTTTATCGTTGGAGATGGTGTGAGAAATGGAGGAGAGGGAGAAAGGGTTAGAAATGTTCTTGTGAACTCTTTGATTTCTAAGAGAATGATGTCAAATTTCTAGTTCCCTACAATTTTATAGCCTAGAAAAATCCATATCAAATTTTAAAAATAAAAAGATAGAAAAAAAATTTTAATTTTATAAATTATTTTAAATAAAATAAATAGTAATAAAAAGAACATGGATTAAATTTGAAAGAATAACAAATTAAAGGGTTGAGTTGAAATATTAGAAAGGAAGACATTAAAATTGAGGAGGAGAGAAAAAAAAAGAAAATAAAAAAAAAGATTGTTGTCTTCAAACTGGAGGTCCATTGGCCGCATGCGTCGCCACATTACAAAGGGAAGGCGAAGATGATTCAAACGTCGTCATGAATGGTGATGTTTGGTTACGAGATAACCCTGCACGCACCACTTAAAAAGCACAGCTACCACCCACTTGTTTGCGCATGCATTGAATGAGCTAGGTAGTGTTTTTCTTAATAATATTTAATTTTTATTTAAATATAAAAATTCCCCTAATTCAACTTGACATTAACTAAAAAACTTGAATGAAATGATGGAAAATCCCATCAAGATAGTTTTGTATATTTTTTCAATAAGGATAATTAAGTAATTTTATTATATTAAAAAATTGAAAAGATTTTAAAGCCTTTGAGTGTAATTTTTTTTCCTTCGAGGTAACAAAGATTTTATTTTGCAATGTTTTTTTTTTTAAAAAAGACTAATCTATGTATAATTTGAAAATAATAATTGAATTATGGTGAAATAATAATATTGCTTCTAATTACTAGTTCAAATGTATCATGATTGAAGGAAAAATCTATTATTGTACTATTATAATCAATAGTATTTTGTAAATAGATTCACAACCATTTTGTTACGAGATTTTGTGTGTGTTAATTGTTTAATCAGATAGTCCCTCCCTATGATTTTATCAAATTATATATTTTTTTCTTAATCATTGTTATTATGTATAAATCAATCATATTTTGTTTTAAAAATATCAATAACTCAATTTTTTATCTTATCTATTAATTATTTAATTCATTAAAAAATAAAAAAAAACATGAATAGACACAAATAATTAAATTATAAATGCCTTCAATGAAATTATAAGGTGTACTTAATTTGTTTTGCCAAACTAGAATAACTAAGTTATAATTACCTCTATATATATATAATTATTAATTTCTAAAAACACCAATTAATTTCCTCTCACACACACACACGTGTTTAAAGTATAATTGTAATTGTTTTTTAAAATAATTTTCACTCAAAAATATATTAAAATAATATTTTTTTATTTTTTAAAAATTATTTTTGTTATTAACATATAAAATATTTAAAAATATTAAAAAAATATTAATTTAAAACAAAAATAAAATAAAATTTTTTAAAACATAAAAACAAACTATAACAATATTCTCATATGAGAATTCCAGTCGACAGTGGGAGTTCCTCGACTAGGACCGTAGCCTAGCTTTATTGCAAGCCAAATAAAAAAAGGCTCTGCGATCAGAGCAAATGAACAGACAAAACTAATATTAAATGAGAATAAGCCAAGCCTTTATCCTTAAGAGCAATCGGCTCCTGGTGAGAACTGAAATCCTGATGCAAACTGAGATCTTGGAGCTAAGGCTAAGGCCCTTCCTAAAGCCGATGCGGACGTACTTTCTTGTTCAAATCAAAAGTTTTAAGGGTCTGTTTGGTATTGTATTTGTATCTGTGTTTCATCAAATTTTGAATTTTTTTTTAATTAAAATTGAGTGTGGTTTGTACTTTTTGGATCGTTTTGATGTGTTGATGTCAAAAATAATTTTTAAAAAATAAAAAAAATCATTAACATATATTTCAATACAAAAAATTATTTAAAAAACAACTACAACTACACTGCCAAACACATTCTAACAAGTCTCCGCTAGGGCTAAGGCTGATCCAAAACGAAAGAAAAGCCAAAATAGATGTGGCAGAAGGCGGCCGCGGCTTTAAATAAAAAAAAGCCAAGGAATCTAACGTCCTCGCCTACGTTAAAAAGCCACATGGATTAATGAATATAATCATTCATTTCATCCCTTATTTTCAAATAATGTTATAATTTGATCCCTTTTGTTTAAAAACTTACATCTCAGTCCCTTATCGTCTTAGCAATTGATGACGGTTTTCATGTAAAATGTTTCTCCATGTTTATTTAAGGTCCCATTATGATTTGTTTTCTTCAAGAACTT
>Ga0325411_1001311_pt1 | contig 27645 bp, 7 predicted proteins | sample PopdelMetagenome_13_FD_206181 | JGI IMG/M metagenome (GOLD analysis project Ga0325411, IMG submission 206181) | Populus deltoides microbial communities from Bellville, Georgia, United States - Xylem-PdIQD-R4 | ecosystem: Host-associated > Plants > Phyllosphere > Stem > Wood/Secondary xylem...
TAAACACTTTTTCTTGGTTGCAAGGACACGGAAACCTTCGGATTTCAAGAACTGTGAGATTTATTTTACCTTTTCTTTTCAGTTTATATGATGAATATGTTTGTTCTCCTATGCTTATTTTTCCTATAATTGTTTATTTTAATTGCTAGAGTGGACTCTAAGTTATTATTGTAGACAATCTATTGCTAAGTTTGATATCAAAACCGGAGTTGTGGTATATGAACTTGTGAAGCAACTGAGTTTAATAATTGTGGCGGATCTACGTTATTAATCTTAGGGAGAACATTCAATCAAATCAAACATAGACTGCGGACAGTTATGTTTTCTTGATTAATCAACTTATCTAGTTCTTAAGGCTACCATTAAATTAAATTACTAGTGCGGACACTGTGGTTGTTTAATGGTTAGGGTTAGTTATACGGCGGATCCGTTAACTAACCAATGTTAAGAAAAGATAAATATTCAGAATATAAATTGATGTTTCGTTTCCATGACCAGTTCTGATTTCTGTAGGTGGATGTGTGCTTGTGACCAAGGTTTGTTCTCTTGATAATTTTCTGATTTTATTAAATTTCGTTTGATAGTTTTCTGTTTTCTTTTGCTTTAGCCTAGATAACGTCCAACCCCCCCCCCAAATTGCATATCATCTAGCATAAAAATCTGACTTGAACTTCCTCGTTGGATCGACCCCTTGCTTGCTCTATACTATCTTGTATGTTGTGTTTGAAGCTAGGGTAATTAATTTGTGCGACCGCGACATCGCAACCCATTTTAAAAGTCAAAATTAATGGAAAATCAGCTTAATTCACTCTAGATAAAAAGGCATTTACTGTCCAACAAATCAAACCAAAAAAATGTGATTGTTCGAATTAAGATCATAGAGGTGTTTTATATATAAAAAAGAAATTTCTAGTAACATTAATAAACCCTTAATAAAAAACAATTTCTAAAAAAACAGCTAGCTGATACAAAATCTACGGGAATTTTTTTTTTATGTTTTTCGAATAATCATATATAGAACCTCAAGTATGTAATAGTCGTCAATCCATGATTGCATTCATAAGGATAGGAGTGATTATTTTCGATTCGATTCGGTTTTTATTAAAAAAAAAATAACCAAACTAAAATTTTAAATAAAAAAACCGAAACCGGTTCAAACCGATCAGTTTCGGTTCGGTTTGGTTTTTTAGAAGAAAAATCAGTTCAAACCGGCTTGGTTCGGTTTTGTTCGGTTTGGCTAGTTTTTTTGTTTGGGTTCGGTTCGGTTTTTTCGGTTTCAGACTTGTAAAACCATAACCGAACCGGTCGGTTTTTTCAAAATTTTAATCGGTTTAATCAGTTTTTTTCACGTACGGTTTTTTTGGTTATTTTTTTCCAGTTTTTTCTATTTAATTGATTTTTTAATTTTTTTACTCATTCCTATAACAAACTGACTTAAACAACTTTATAAATAAATAAATAAAAAACAAGCAAGTTGCATCCAAGCCACATTCACATTCATGCAAAGAAGATAAGCAAGATTAGGGTCCATGAAAACACAAAATGATTTAAATATCTATATTAATAAATAAATAAATAAAAAGCAAGCAAGTTCCATCCAAGCCACGTTCACATGCCCACCTGTCCCATGCCCACCTGTCCCAGGAGACGTGGGCATGTGTTGCTGTTAAAAGTTAGAAGAATAAAAAAATATATAAAAAATGTTGCTGACATCTTGTTTTATTTATGTTGACTTGAAATGAAAAAAGAAAATCCATTGATTTTTTAGATCAATTGGAGTCTATTAGTGCTTAATAGTATGCATCCGTTCCTAGCTAGAGCAAATGTTAATATATGTTTTTTGGATATATTTTATTTTCTATAATTAAATGCGTTTAAAAAGAAAGTTTCAAACAATTGACCAATACATAAGATTTGATTAGTGATTAATCATGTTTTGACTACCATAATAAAAATTATTGAGTCTAATGAGATTTTCATAAGCATATATATCTCCATAAAAATAATATATATATATATAATATGATTATGGCATTTAATTGTGCGATAATAATGGGCATTTAACCTTGTTATAAAGTATTCATGATAATAAATATATAAATAATTTATTTTTCTAGGACTTCTAAATCAAAACAGAAGCAAATGGGTGATAATATATTAAATGAATATGACAATTCTAATTAATTTACAATATTAGTGTCAATTTTATTTTTATTTTTTCATTCAAAATATTGTATTAATTTTATATGTGTTATAGATATTTTAATTAAATATACACACGTGTGTAGTAAAAAGTTAAATATATTCATTAAATTTTTAAGTATTATTTATTATTTAAATTTAAAATAAGAGAATAAAAACTATATGGTTGTATAGCTTTGAATTCTCTCATCATGACTTTTGAACCAAACAAATAAAAATGTGGTGGAAAATGTGACAATTTGTGAACAATCGTTTGCCCCACCGAACCTCGTGTTTCCGGTGACGTCGCGTGAGGTTGGTGGGTTGACCATGAAAGAATCAAACTTGCCGTGTGGGGGTCCGGCTTTCCCGAGCATGAGCATGACTCGGATCTTACGGCATCGTCCACGCGCGGCCGTACAAGGCAACTACGGTCGACATTCTAGGATCTACAAAGTACAAACCATCGCCCACCCGGATCTGCAATAACTTCTATTTCGCATGGAAAATATAAAATGAAAACAGACCAGCCGAAACCATGCACATGAAAAGGTTGCAGAAACACCAAGCTTTAGAAAATCTTACATTGTAGTCCTAAAATCTTTAAATCTTTCTGTTTCACCCTTTGATTTAAAGTTTCTTTTATATTTAATACATGTTTTGCACAAAAAATATATTATTTGTCGTAACTCATTTTCAACCTCTATTTTCCAACATATTTTAAAAAATACAAAGATTTCCAAAATATTTCTTTTCCATGCAATTAAATCAATTTATGGTATTTTTGGCACTTTTGCTTATTTTATCATGTGACAATCTTTTTATAATATAGAATAAAAAATCAGATACTCTTGCAAAAAGTCTACTCAGCTAAAAACCTAGCAAACAAAAAAAAAAGACAACATGAGAAGATTAAGAAAAAAAAGTCTAGACATCAAAGTCTTCAAGTTGCCAATCTCCACCTTAGCAACTATACCACCACTACCCTCGACCGATGGCCACCCACTTTAATCGTCCCACTCCTAACCGCATCTGCAAGCCAGCTGTTCGTGGTAGATCTAACAAATTGTTTGATTTAGAAAATGCAATAAAAGACCAATTTTTATAATAACAAAATCCATCTTTCTCGTTCTAATCTCTCTACATAGTTAAAGGTAGTCGACACCTCTCGCATCAAAAGAGAAGAAGAAGGAGTTATTCACTTGATAGAGTGGCCAGTGCACCTTTGCCACTCATTGAAGCATTAAATGATGCCCTGCAAATTGATTAGTTCTTCATCCCATGAACTGTATGCACCGCCACTATATGTCCAAGTTCCAACAGTCTCTTATCGACTTCAACAGTTCTTAAATGTCGCTTTTAAACCCTAACACCTTTATTTTGTTTACTTTTTAAATGATTTGTAAAATTGTTTATTTTTTTAATATTGATAAATAATTGAGTTATGGTTCCACGGCGACCTCGAGGATATGAAGCCACCGGGGGATTGATATTTTGGTTGAGGTGGAAAAAGGATGGGTTTGAATTAATCCATTATTATGTGTTAGATTTTTCTTGTATGTTTGTAGTGTATATTCACTTAAACAAGGATTAGGCTACCTATTAGTAACTTTTTATCCGTGGATGTTGACTATGAGGTAATAGAATTGATTGGTATGCATTCATATATTTTGTTTACTTTTTAAATGATTTGTAAAATTGTTTTTTTATGTGCATTCATATATTATTAACTTTTTTTTTTGTTTTTTATGTATATGTTAAGAGCTTAACCTAGGGTTAGATGACTTATTCTCGACTTATATTTTTTAAGGTTGACTATCACATATTTGAAATGGCAACTAACTCAGCCCAGGATTAGGTTACTTTTTCTTGGCCACTGTCATTGGGTGTTGATTATTAGGTAATGAAATTGATGGGTGCATTTTCATGTTTCTTAGTATATTATTTTGATATTTTTATTTATTACGGCGTGTTAGCCGTCATATATACCCAAAGCTTATCTCAAGATTAGATGACACATTCTCAACTTCTATCTTTGAAGGTTGATTATCAAATATTTAAATTAGAAACTACAAGTTTATGGTAGGTCCAATGCCTCTCTTTTAACAAAGTGTAGATTAGGTCATCTTCGGGCCCAAATCTAAAACCACTCTTTAATTTAAATTTATAAGAAAAATGTTAGGTTTTAGTGATATCTAAGCATAACAAACACATGTCATTTTAAAATAAATAATTATGTAGCTTATCTTAAATAGGATAAATATGGTGATTATATCTTCCCTATTACATAACCAACCCTTTACTCAAAACTTTTGAAAAACTAGTTAGGGTTTCTAGTTATCATAAAACTATGTGGCAACTCTTGTTTTAAATTATACCCTTAATTCACTGAGATTTCTTTTACAATAATATTAACCAAGTGGATTTTTTTTGTTATCTTATTTTTAACTTTCTTTATATTTTCTCATTTTAACCCTTTAATCCTTTAATTTCTTATTTTATCCCTAAATATAGGGTAAGATTGGTAAATAGAGTACAAGATAAATATGATATAAATAGATTAAAAGACATTATTGGTGGAGATCTTGATATTTGGATGATAGTGACAATTGGTATAATTGTTTTCTTAATTTGATTAAAAAAACAAATTTTATAGAGAGAATGTGTCTGATAGGAAAAATAACACTTTTAGAATTATTCATTTGATGTTATAAAATTAAGTGTTAGAGTACTTTAAAAAAGTTGGGGGCACTTTAATAAAAATATTTAGAGCATGGACACTTAAATCGATAAAAATAAATATAAATAACAATTTTGTAGTTACCTATAAAAGTATACTAAGAAAAATAACAACTTGGCTAGTTATGGTATGAACTACAAAACTTGGTACCTCTAGGTTCATTGTTTAATCTTCAATACATTAGGTATGTCATCTTATTTATATCTAAAATAAATAGCACATGTCAATCATAGAGAACAATGGTTGTTTATCATATAATAGGGAAAAGAGTTGACGTTGATCATGACTTAAAAGAATTAACTTGGTTGAAAGAATCCTTGATCAACCAGAATAGTTGAAGAAGCAATTGACTAAAAGAAAGTAATCAACCAATAAATTTTGAATGGGCATCGATAATCGGGAGATATAGTTATATTTAGAATGGAAGTTCTTAATAGAATAGATGATCAAAAGTTATAGATTAGTCCAAGATTCAAGTGTGTATCAATAAAAGAGAAATTTAGTTTGTATTAAGATTTAATGAACATTTTTATCTTATATCAATATTTGTATAGGATTAGAATTATCTATCTAAGAAAGATTCAAACTTTGTAATAGTATAAATAGGACAAATACTACTATAAACGATACTAGCTCCATATATTTTCTTGTAATTTAATCCTTTTTTCCCTTGTAGGGTTTTATTGGTTTTTTTCTTTCTTGCTTGCTTTTATTCACAACATTCCTATATAGATTCATGTAGTTTTTGACTCTTTAAAATCATGTTATTTTCTGCACGGCGGTGTTTCTTAGAACAAATACATATTTTTTAATGTAGGATTGGAAATGCATGGACCTGCACATATAAAAAGCATATCACATGAAATTTTACAATAACAAGCACTCCAATAAGGGTGTTTGAAACAAGAATGTCTAATATTGAAGGGTATTTCCTAGTGTATCAGACATAATAACAAACACAACCTAATTGAGCGTGATATCCTTTAAAATATTATTCTTTCTTTATGAATAAATACAACCACATGCCAACTATTTAGCCTTATAAAACTTTTATCCCACTCCACAACCTACTAATAGGTAATTATATACCATATAGGTTGTGACACAACAAGGAAATCTCAAGCCCCTTGCATAACAATTTTTTGTTATTGACTAGCAATAGAAGGGAGAAATGATAGAGTTGAACTAGCCCAATACTTAGAGCGTGTTTGGCAGTGTGGTTGCGGTTGCTTTTCAAATAGCTTTTCGTGCCGAAATACATGCCAATGATTTTTTTTATTTTTTAAAAATTATTTTTGACATCAGCACATCAAAACGATCCAAAAAGTACAAACCGCACTCAATTTTAGCAAAAAAAAAATCAAAATTTGATGAAACGCAATGCCAAACAAACTTTTAAGATAGATTGGGCTAAAAGTAGGACAAACAATAAGACTTGCTTATAATTTTCATAACTCAATAGATTTATAAGTTGCACATGATCTTTAAAAGAATAAAAATTACTGATTTGAAGTAATTTTTTGATGAGGATAACCAATTAATAAGGGAACATATTGCCAAGTTTACTAATTAATATGGTAATGGTAGAACCACTTCTTTCATAAATTAAGGTTGTTTGGTTCATCATTAGCTAAAACAACGTTCCACTAGTTCTCCACATTGCCATCCCAGCTCAATCAATACTTGGAAACAGATGGAAACTCATTTTCATGAACACTTTTACATGACATAACTAAAGTTCGCATTGGTTGACTTAGCTAAAGTACTCTAAGATCTAGGTGAGGCTATAAAAAGTCATGACATAAGGTTTAGGACAATTAAAACTAAGTTTACTATAGTTATAATTGAGTAGAAGTACTTAAATTTAATGTTATAGGGAATGTAGTGGAACATAAAAAAGAGGTATGTGAGAACAATTACTAAGAGATCTACACCCTTACTAATAATGTTGCTCATAATAAAAAGATACTAGCAAAATAGGTAAACAAAAAAGCCATTAAAAGGAGCATATCTTGTTGTCTATTAAATAATATGTTAATGCACACTCATTGACTTATTTAGATTTTGATTAGGAATTTGATGAGGTCTAATATAGCTTATATTGATCATAGAAATTATAGATATAAGACTATTTGAGATCATGGTATTAAAAAACATAAAAAGGATACTAAACCAAGTAACAAAAATGTAAATGTTATCAAAATAGTCTAAGATAGAAAGTATTCTATTAACATCAAAATAGTGGAAGAAATATTAGACTAGTTGATGCATATAAGGCAAATTAAGCTCTTTGACAATTATATTATCCATATTGTTGATAAAAATTAAAAGATATAAATATTGTAAGTGTATGAATCTTGAAAACATGATATTAATAGTTGTGTAGTTTTCAAAAACCAAATCTAGAAAGCTTTAAAATGTAGATGCATCTATTTTTTTGGACAAGAAGATAAAAGTGGATGATGATCCATTTCTAAAAATCATTGCAGCAATAGTTACTCAAAAAGCTTGTTGGGCAACTTTAAAATTGAGAGTTATATAAGATAAAGGTTGATCAACCATAACAAAAGTTTGATCTAGTCACATATGCTAGTATTTTCAAAAATTATATAGATCATGAAAAAGCTAAAGGAATGGTTCAACAAGCCCAAGATATACCTTATAGTGAGGTGTATAGGTGCCCCACTTACCTATGATTTTTTTCAAAAGATGAAGACTTTAAGGGATAATATTGAACAAGTAATGCCTCAATGATGGACTAAAACATTCGGGACTAAAAGACCATATGATGGCACAAATATCGATCATAATATAAATTATTCAATCCTAATGATAAGGAGGATGATGAATTGTTTTAGCTATCATCAATATCTTCTAGATATAGAAAGGAGATTGAAATAGAAAATAGTTATACAAAGCCTGATTTAAAAGAATGTAATGCCTAAATATCTTGGTAAGGGGAGAGGATACATAGTCATACACCTTACCTAAAAAACAAGTTTTTGATGTTGTACAGACCAACAAGGTGATTGATAGCAAATAGACTCAAACACCAATTATGTTTTTTTATAAAAGGTATATTAGAATGATCAATATTGGATACACCTACTCTTATTTAAAATAGCAATATTGATCATAGGTTGATCTCTGTTAAGGATAAAATTACTAAATAGCAATAAACTTAGTAAAAAAAAAGGTGAAAAGAGTTTGCGTCTTTGTACCACCACCATCTTAAAAGATTGAAATAAACCATGATCTCTAAAAGATAAATATAACTAAAGAAATCTCTAAAAATACATAAAGTTATCACTAAGATGGTGAAAAAAAGTATGAAAAGTAGTTAACCTCAAACTTAAAAGGCAACATATGCTATTAAGATAAAAATAAAGATCAATCAACAACCATAATGAGATGACTAACTTATCTAAAATGTTAGGCTAACACCCTTAAAGATTGAATAAAAAAAGAAAAGCATCATAAGATTGGTACAAATCATTAATTATTATGCAACAAGAGAATAAGATAACATTAGCTCTTAAACAAAAGAAATAAGAAAATGCTATCAAAAAATTCACTCCAATAAAAGGAAAACATATACCTTTTACATAAAAGATAACACCAATAGTGCTCAAAAATAGAAAAATTATCCAAACTCTAAATAAGTCCATGAGCTATGAAGAGACTTTAATAGATGACCTCGTCTAAATATAAGACTAATTAGATAAATAAAATGATTTATAATGGATTCCTAGATGATAGCATGATGGATGAAGGTTTAGAAACCCTTTATGATGACAATACATGATAGGACGAGGCAAAACAACCATAATTCTCAGTCCTAATGAAACATATAGGTGAACAAAGTGCTTTAAATAATGAGGAACTGAAAAAACCTTCTAATGCAAAAGTGGTCAACCATCAGAAAATGATATCAATCAACATGGTGTTCACACTTCTATATTCCTTTAAAACCAAGATTGTCAATAACCTTTAATGTAGAAAAAAAAAGGTAAATATTATTATGGTTAACTAGTCAAAGCCAAATCTTTGAGCAAGATCTATAAATCATATTTCCTAAGCCAACATTGGCTATAAGTTAACATGTGAAACCTATGTACATCACTAATAACTTTAACGATGTATAAATATAGAGGGTCTTCATCAATAATAGTATCTCACTCAATATTATACCCCAGTATTTGATCACTAAGGTTGGTCATAATAAGGCTGATATGACCTCGTTAAAAATGGTTATGTTAGATTCTATATGGGTATAAGAGATATTATATAGGTATTTCCAAGAAAACCTAATTATTGGGTCTAAAACCTTTAGTACAACTTTTTCTATGGTAGAAACAAGGTCAAGCTACAATGTTTTTCTTAGATGAGACTGGATAGATGCTAACATGTGTATGCCATCTTTTTTACACTAAGCTTTAATAATTTCACTACTAAATAGATCAATTAAAATAGTTAAAGCAGATAATAAACCATTTGTGGTTAATTCAATGATGAAAGTTGTATGGTTATACACCAATGATATCGATCTAATCTAGTTCATGAGCATGGATAACATGGGTCCCATCAACTTCTTAGTTAGTAAAAATATAGCATGAATAAAACAACTCAAAACAACTTTTAATAGGCCAAATAACTCATAATAAAAGGAAAATGACCAAGAATTTGAAACATGAGATTAGATGAGTTATTATGACCTAATAGTATGTTTTGAGGCTTTTAATGAAGCCTGTCAGTATATAGGGTACCATAATAGAATTTATTTAATAGAATCAATCAAGATGTAAAATTAATCTTGATCGATATGATAAGTCTTACTTCAGCACCATCAAAGATGGATGATATATATGCTGAAGTCCAAGACATGTTAATTGAAGACAAGTCTAAACTAACCTTTATAAGTGTAAATATATAAAAGAAGTTCAAAGTGAAATGATAGTATTGTTACACATTTATAAAGACTATTTTACGTAAGATTATGATGAAATATCTAGTTTGGACAAAGTTTTGGTAAAAGGATCCTCTACCAATCGAACCTACGTTTAAGCCACACAAATAACCTTCACGAAGAATGGCTCTAAACACAATCAATAATGTGAAGGAAGAAGTTAAACAACTCCTAAAAGCTAGATTTATTAAGTCAATAAGAATGGCAAATTAAAGGTATGCATAGATTTCAAATATTTAAATCATACAACTTTAAAAGATATTATCTAATGTCAATGCTTAATATGCTAACCAATAAAGCATTTATTAATAAAATACTTAGCTTCATGAATGGCAACTCTAGTTACAACTAAATTTTTATTATATAAGAAGATATTTTTGAGATTGTATTAAGATGTCTTAGTTCTTATACCAAAGAGCAATTGACTTAATCTTCTATAATATTGATCATATTGTGATAAAGTCAAAATCAAAATATACTTACCTAGATAAACTGCATCCTACCTTTAAATGAATGAGGATGCATGACATAAAAATAAGTCATTTAAAATGTATATATGGAGTGTAAGCATGTAATTTTCTAGTATATTTATTGCATTAACAAGGCTTAGAGGTTAAAAAAATAAAGCACAAGCAATCATAAAAGCACAACCTTCTCATAATAAGAAGGAACTTGCAAGCCTTATTGGCATGATTGATTTTGTAGGGAGTTTCATTTCAGATATTGTAGGGAATATTAGACCCTTTACTGAGTTATTGAAAGGGAAAAGCTCTTATAAGTTTTAACAAACTGAAAGCAATAATTTCCTTTGAAGTCGTACAAGCTTATTTAGTTAAATCTCCATTATTGACCCTATCAAGGCTTGGGAAGCCTTTAACACTATATATTTCAATAGTGGAAGGACCGGTTGGCAGCATGCTAGCACAAGAAACAACTCTGAACATGAACATGTTGTGTATTATCTTAGTTGTGCACTCATAGTCATAGTTTTGAAACCCGGTCGGGCCCGGTGGGTCGACCCGAGACTGAAACCGGGCCAAGTTTAAGAAAAAATAGGGAAAAGCAAAACCCGGGGTGGCCCAGCGATCTGGCAAGCCCCGATCAAAAACTCGGTTGCAATCATTTGACTTTTGTTTTTTTACTAAAACGACGTCGTTTTGATTTTTTAAAAAAAAAAGAATTGACCCGGGCGACCCGGTGACCCAATCAAAACTCGGAACCCAAGCCTTAGACCGGGCCGGCCACCGGGCTGGGTTTAAAAATTATGCTCATGGTGGTTAAAAAAATACATTGATAGAGAAATTGTGTATATCTTTGATTTCATATTTGTTAAATTACCTTAGTATATATTACTAGTTATCATAATTGTAAAACAAATTTAATTAAATATATGCTATCAAAATATTTTTTAATATGTCATATTGATAAATGGACATTGGCATCGTTTAAATTTAATTTACATTGTATGTCATAAAAAGTAGCTAGAGGTTAAGCTTTGGTTGATTTCTTAGTTGATCACACTGTGCATCAGTATCGATCATGAATTTAAATAGGATATCAACATTATTATAGCAGAACATGTTCCATGACCATTATGGTTTGATGCATCCAAGACTAGGAACAAAGTCAGCGCATAGGTAGTCATAATGTCGATGTCTCTAATAAGTCATAAAATGACATTATCCATTTAGCTTGATTTTTGTTTCACAATCGATCAAGCTAAATATGAGGTTTTAATTATATGTCTAGAAATGTTCTTGGAGTTAGGAGAGATTCATTACTTATTATAAACCAGTTATTTGAAGAATATAAGTGTGAGCACTCAACTCTAACTCTATACCATACTATATCCATAAACCTTATTAAATGGTCTTTTTATTTTATTTTTGCTTTTTCACTAAAAGAAAATAATATAGAAGCCAATAACTTAGTTCAACATGGAACAAGATACAAGATGGTCTTTAATAATCTTGGAATAATCTCTGTCAAAATCATCGATTGATCAGTTATGGTTAGCTAATATTCAACAAAAACATCATTACAAACCATGCAATGTAGATTTCGTGGTCGAAATTGCAAAAGTTAATTTTTCTTCCAAGTTTATATAATCTATTTATTCCTAAAATTAATTAAGTAATTTAATTCATTATTTTATATACTAATCCATATTATTTTTCTCGATTTAGCATGGATCCAAATTGTACATCAAATGGAGTGGTGATAGGCTACATCTAGCACTAGGCTCTATGCAAGGATGGACATAGCCTAGGTATTGTGACGTCGACAATGTCCAGGTTTTATTTTTGAGATATATATTAGGGAAATTGACTTGGTGGGCTTGGAGCTAAAGAAGGCTCAATTGTTACCTTCTTTATTTTTTGCTTGTAAGCTGAAGTAGTTTAGCTAAAAGACACTTTTTTTTTTCCTCTTGTACAGTCCAAGCATGGATTATGTTATGCAGTTTCAATAGCCAAGACCACCCTCCTTCCCGTATAAATAGCAGCCTCATAACATTATGAGAGGATATACAATCTTCCATCTTTTTGACATTTTTGAAGTCTTTGATCTCTTGCTATCCAAAACTCTCACGCCATGCAGTTTTCAAAGCTTCTTCAGTCTAGATTTTGATCGCTTGCCCGGCATGCCATTCACTTGGTGTTGCTAGGACTACCAGCTCTTTCCCCTTTCTTGTTTCCATCTTTCTTGATTGATAGACCGTTGATCAAAGCATTAATTAGTTCTCGATATCTTAACCGGCCTGCTGACAAATCATTTGGCATATTCTCAAGAACCTTCACACACACGCCAAGATGAATTATAATTTAAGACTTTAGTATTTGAGCACGCTTCATCTCTCTTGAAAAGAAAAGTGGTGATGATTAAAGATGAAAAACTCGTGCTGATCGAATTAGGATGAATTAAGTAATTCAACACGCTAATTATATCAGTAAAATCTAAAGGGCTGCCGCTTCATGCCGAACTTGCACTCCGCGTCCTTGTGTCTGAATCTTGTGTTTCTTTCATTTGTTCTTCTATGTAAAATAAGATGGAAAGCAGACAAGGATTTTAAGGAAGCCAATGGCTTTTCAGTCCAACTTTGAGGACTTGTTGACCCTTTTGTGTAAAAGAAATCTCCTCGTTTTATAATTAGTTAGATAAGCTTGGGTGATGGATGCCATTAAACATTAAACAAAGCAATCAAGACCTCTTGTTCTAAATTAAACTCCATGAGTGGCAGTTTACCGACCTCCACCTTGTAACCAACCAGGAGGCCGGAAGTATGTCAGAAAAATCTTGATCATTCTTAGAGGAATCCCAGCGTCCCATTATGTATTTGCCTATTTTCCACAAAGATTTCCTCACATTTGAAAGTGAGTGTTCAGACGACTATCTTGCATGCATGATCTCAGATGAGAGGAAGATGACCATATCGGCAGTCTTTCTAGACTTTTAGTTGATGACACGCTTTACTTGATCGATTTTTGTTAACTCCATCCATGACACAAGACTCTGCCGTGAGTGATAAAATTATCTTACTGGATATAATAAATAAATAAAAATTCAAGCATACCCGCCCACCTACTTTACTTTTTTCTGCTGACCTAACCTTTCCGGCCATTATATTTTCTTGACAGAAAACATCATCTGATGACTTCCTCCTCGTATGCAGGTATTAATCGAAACACCAGGTCTCTCCTTGTACGAACCTACTCTCTTTTGATCTCTTCCAAGCTTCTAGCTCTCCACATAATTCTAGTTCTAAATCACTAAGCCCCATACACTTCTAGCTTCCTTGGCAAATTAGCTAAGAACAAGTCAACTTTGATTTATGGTGGAGAGGAAACTCTCTACAAGTCTGTGATGTTCCTCCCTTGCACATACTCTCTTTTAAGCCATGCATTTATAGCTCTTTTTGGTTTTATCACCACTCGGCAACAGTTTTCCTGTTAATTTCTGGTAGGTTTATTGCTACGGCTTATTGAGTTAGCACTAGCCATTAATTGGGTTGGAAATCGAACTGTTACAAAACAGAAGCAAGGAGATATTATCATGCAAGAAGAAATAAAACTTGCATGGCTCTGACCCTTATATTGAATTCTTTGAAATTCTTTTGAGGGTATTGAAATGGAATTCAAATTATAAAAAATAAAGACAAGTAAATCAGATTCAGAGCAGAGACCCTCTGATTTGCAAATCAATTACTCTTTGAAATAGCACTGAAAATACGATTTCAAAAATACCCAATCCCATCTTCTTCTGTCCCAACATTGTAAGCGCGCGGCTCAAGAAACTCCATTCCTGTGAGAATCTCTGTTGTTCCATACATAACATGCTTGACAGGTTGTTGACGCTGTGCAAATTCTTGGGATCAAACACAAGGTATAAGAATATTCAACTTCAGGATTTGGCTTCCCCTCCATCAAAGCTTCCACAGTCCTAGTTAATGCCAGCTTTCTATCATAGCCCTCGTTAATAACTTTCCTTTCCAGTACTGTTGAATTAAATTTCATTCCACATATAATTTGATTCTAAACAAACTGTTAGTCTTCTCAAGATTTGTTTGATGCTCGAAAATAAAGGGAAAGATGGACGGATAAACTGATCAATATCCATATTAATATTAATGATATTAATAAATAATAAGAGTTGAAAGGGATGTCCCTATCATTCATGCATTTGAACCTAGACAGACAGGTAATTAACATGACTTGCCAAGTTTGATGTGTTGTTCTCAAACTTGAATAAAGATAATTAAAGAAGCAAAGTCAAATTAGGCAGTCCAAGTTTAACCTAAGCTCATGAACTGATCTAACGGATTAAAAGCAATGGTACAATATTATGATATTGTTTAAAAAGCTTCAGACATTTTTTAAAAGCTTTCACTTTGGGCTCACAGACAACAATTGATCACTGCTTTTTTTGTGATTGATCGATGAGGCAAGAGGTGAATTATTCGTGTCTTTCATTCATCTTGTTTGTATTCGAATCCATCTAGTAACAATGATAGATTCCGCTTGAATTAGATATTACTAGCAATTATATAATGTTTCGAGGTTGAGATTATTTTTTTAAAATAAAAAAAAACATTTGAATGTTGCAAAAGTTTTTTTTTAATAAAGAAATAATTATGAATTCAAAATATTTCATATTATATTAGCTGCGGCATCTTTTTAAAATATTGATATGATGATATATTGAATCAATTTGAATTAACATGTCAAATTTATAACTCGAGTCATGAGACAGCGATGACTCTATAGATAGCAAATCAAAATAAATTATAAAGATTAATTCTTAATCAATTCAATATTGAATGATGAAATTAAAAATAAAACACAAATCAACCTAAATTAATCTGTCAAACTTGTAATCTGGATTGTGGAGCTGAGATAAATCCATAAAAAATAAATCAAGAAATTCATGAAGCCCAATTAAAAAAAAGTGTTAACTTTATAGAAAAAAAATTAAAAAAAATAATTTTTAATTAATTTAATATTAAAAAAAAAAAAGAGTAAAGTGATGCTAGCAGTCCCGTGCTCCAGGCAAGGGATTTCTGAACCAAGATTTTCACGTATAATGGCTTTTAGCTTCAAAGCCAAAGCCAAGCACCAGGCCCCTCTGGGAAAATTAATCAAGAAAATGATAGTAACTCGACATGCTGGCACAGTGACAGACTCACCATCATGCATGTATGATGTATGATGTATGTATCCACTACTCATAAACAAACAAGTTCTTGACGTTCTTTTCTCATCCACCGAATTAACACTTGAAATTGCCTTTCCTTCAAAGTTAAGCACAGAAATATGCTCATGGAGTGTTACTAATCATGATAACCTTCTGTCACTCTTCCACCAAAATAAAACATCATTCACCTAACACACAAATGTTAACAAAAGCTTGCTAGCTAGCTGCACATGCCTCCTCCAAGCCTGTGCCATCCTTCAGTACTCTGATTATTCCGTCATCTTTTTACTAAAATGCCTCTCCTGTTCGTCCTCCTCTTCCTCTCCTCGTATGTTCGGACTGCATTTTCTGCCCATTGCAGCACCACCACACCCACTAAGACTTTTGAAAAATGCATGGCACTCCCTACCCAGCAAGCCTCGATGGCTTGGACATTTCATGCCCACAATGCCACCCTAGACCTCGTGTTTTTTGGTACCTTCATTTCACCTTCCGGTTGGGTGGGGTGGGGGATCAATCCTTCCTCGGCTGAAATGACCGGCACTCGTGCTCTGGTTGCCTTTCCAGACCCCAATTCAGGCCTGTTAGTCCTGTTACCTTTTATTTTAGACCCAACAGTAAAGCTCCAAAAATCGCCACCCCTCTCTCGCCCTCTAGATATCCAGCTTCTATCCTCCTCCGCCACCCTCTACGGTGGCAAAATGGCCACTATACACAATGGCGCGGCCGTCCAAATTTATGCCACTTTCAAACTTGTAAAGAATAAGACCAAAATTCACTTGGTGTGGAACCGTGGCCTATACGTTCAAGGTTACTCCCCAGCTATCCATCCCACAACCTCCAGTGACTTATCTTCCTTTGCCACCATCGATGTCTTGTATGGTTTCAGTGCTGCCCATAAAGATGATACCAGAACATTAAAGACGGTGCATGGGATCCTAAATGCTGTCTCATGGGGAGTCTTACTCCCAATTGGAGCTGTCACTGCAAGATATTTGAGGCACATGCAAGCACTAGGGCCAGCATGGTTTTATGCTCATGCAGGGATACAACTCTCTGCTCTTTTCATAGGAACGGTAGGATTTGCCATTGGAATTAGACTTGGGGAATTATCACCAGGAGTGGTTTATGGCCTGCATAGGAAGCTTGGTTTCGCCGCATTTTCCTTCGGAGCTTTGCAAACACTAGCACTGTTGTTTAGGCCTAAGACCACTAACAAGTTCAGAAAGTACTGGAAATCTTATCACCATTTTGTAGGGTATGCTTGTGTGGTGCTAGGAGTTGTAAATGTTTTTCAAGGACTTGAAGTTATGGGAGAGAGCAGGTCTTATGCTAAGTTAGGATATTGTCTGTGCCTCTCTACATTGATAGGAGCTTGTATAGCATTGGAAGTGAATTCTTGGGTGGTTTTTTGCAGAAAATCGAAAGAAGAGAAGCTGAGAAGAGAAAGGTTGATTGGAGGAGGGTCTGACAAGGACAGTGGGAGCCATGGTTAAGAAGTTAACCTGTGATCAGTTCCATAGAAGAAGGAGAAGAAAAATATAAAACTGGTGCGACTGGGGTTTTGCATGGTGCTTTTTGTAGGCCAAGAAATTTGTTCGTTCTTCTTTTTGCATCATCTAGTTGTTAATTAATTATTTTCAGGTCTGTAAGGATGTTCTACAGAGAAATTTCTATAACTATCTATCTCAACACCTTCCTTCAAAAAAATAGGTTTATTAAACTGCTTCAGCCCCTTCTTGTTTGTACTCACGAAAAAGAAAAAGAGACACTCCCTCTCTCGACAGGTCATGTCATTAAAGGCCGTTTCCGGTCCCTCTTTTCGACTTTGGGCCATTAGAAATCTCCATCTCTTCTCACCTTCATCAGTCTGGTCAGATCAAACGCACCAAAACCGAGTAATTGAGTGTTGAGGGCAACATAAAAATGGCTGTTCTAAACATGGCGTTGATTGTCTACTTTAACAGAAATACTACCCACCCGCCATGTTATTTATCTTTTATGATCACTGACACGCCATAAAGCCACAGGGACACTGACAAAAAAGCATAGCATCAATGAACCATTTATTAATGATGAGTTGAAAACGGTGATACAGAAGAGTTTTCTTGAGAAGCACTTTTATCTCATTATCCAAGCTTAGGTGACAAAACTGACACAAGTCCGACCAAGAGAAAAACGTACAAGACCAACATAAAAAGACCTGCCGGATTTCATGGTAGAAAGCATTCGACCAAGAATGAATCCGACTGAATCCAGATCAAAAGCATTGCTAATGGCTCGATATAGCCACAGGTGAATAAGATTGTACTGTGCCTGCAAAACTGATGGCTCGATAGCCACAATGTCGAGGTCAGGAATTCGATCTTCGTTTTTCTCTATGAGCATGAAGGCCATTAGACAGCATTAGAGGAATAAATCATTGTTCATTTACAGAGAACTGGAAGGGACGATCAAGCTTGAAGTGATGGGAAATGGGCAAAGAACAGTCAAAGCTTAAACAAAAAAAAAAAAAAGACTATCCCAGATGAAAACGAATGGGATATCATATGATGCATGCAAGTCCATAAGCCAGGGATTGGAAAGCAAGGCATGTATGGAAACTCGGAAACATTGGGAAGCAAACGAAATAACAAGACTGACTTGAGCATAATGAGGAGACGAGAATCGGAAAAATACTATTATCTTAGCAGGAAATAATATGCAAAGTGCTGTTGACAAGCTTTGAGGATCCCACTGCTGACCACAATGAATGCACGCAATACTGCAACCACTAATTAGAATCTCATCAAAACAACGTAATCGATTGAGCACTAGATAGATATCCAGTCATCAATATAACTTGGTCTAAAATGTGGCAAGACAATTTACGTGTTCAGATCAAATACCAAATTTTTTTTTTTTTCCAACTGTTAGCTTACAAAATATAGAAATGGAACGTAATCGATTGAACACTAGATAGATATCCAGTCATCAATATAACTTGGTCTAAAATGTGGCAAGACAATTTACGTATTCAGATCAAATACCAAGTTTTTTTTTTCCAACTGTTAGCTTACAAAATATAGAAATGGAAAAAGAATAATAATATGTTGGTAACTTATTCATGGGGGACCCTAGATGGGTATCCCTTGAACGTATCACACTAGTAAAATAAACAAGAATCTGGGAGGGTACAATCTGCTGAAAAATAATCCCCATTAATGGGAAGTAGGAAAAACAAGGAGACATAACTGAAAAATCCACAACTTAGCCAGAAATTACAGGGCATAAAAAACTAGGGGGTAAAAAAAGTCTAAATCTTTTTGTATCGCCGGCCTCACCAGAGATGCATGATACAGTTCGACTATATCCCGCAAGCTGATTTTACATCTCAATCAAAGAACAGAAACAAAAAAACCTAAATTGTAACTCAAAACTCAACCCTTAACACAAAACCTTATAACTTCTATCTCTAAATTTAATTCTTCGAGCACTCCAGTTAGCTCTAGATAACCAATTTGTTTTAACTGAAATATACTAAAGAGAGGATGCATGAAATTCACAATTCACCTGAGTTGCCGGAATATCTCCACTTAATATATCATGATAACTGAAATGATCCAGCTAGGCAGCAATTCCTGAAAAAAAATAGAAGAAAATCCCTCAAAATCTAAAGGTTGAGGCACAATTAAATCAATTCATCAAATTGTACCATGTAAATTTTGCTGGAATTAGTTGTCAACAAATTAAAATGGCTAAGCTTTGTGCAAAAAATTTCCGTTCGAAAATTGCAGGGGAAAAAATTAAATTACACAAGGAAAACCATTGACATCAGCATGAATACCAGTGAGGCAAATCAAAGAATTTTGCATTGTACATAATAATCATACAGATACTTGGAACGCACTCATTTCTTAGCTAAATGGATGGTACAGTACAACATAAGCAGTTCAGTCAACAAACAAGATGTAGAACCACATATTTAATAGATATTTGTAACACAATGATAAAGAAAGATGCTCCAACATAATGAATAAATGCAAAATTGTATTCTTGTGAGTGGATTGTGTTACCTTTGCAACCCATCCCTCACAAATTGGTGAACTTATAATCCAGGAATTAAACTTCAAAATCAGTGAGCTTGTAATCTAGGAATTATTATTTAGAAAAGAAACCTCCTTACTTCACTGAAAAATTTATTCTTTGAAACATCACTGACTTCCGCCTGTCTTTGTTATTCAATCTTCTTATAGGTCCCTAATTGCAGGAATTCCCAGGCCCACCATTCCCAATTTCATAATCTTCCTTATCCTTTTTACATCTTATCAATAAGCATACAAACTACAATCAATCAACAAATGCCACGTGCTCAGAACTAAAGAATGTTTTTATTTACACAATTCGATCCCTTACAACTAGTTTTTTTATTCACCTACGTTTAATATGAAATACTATCATTGGAAGCCTCCAGGACAACGTGATTACCTAAACTTGCAAATGCAGCAACTTAAGTGTGATAAATTAGTCATTTAGTCTGTTATCATTACTTGCACACATTCCAGGCCTTCTACACCATTTTATCTGAATCTTTATTTGCAAAGCATATGGTTGAGCTTCTAATTCAAAATCCTCAAAATGTGGACTGGGTCAGATTCACAGGTGAAAACACCTTAGTTCATGAAACAGTTGGGTCAAAAGGGGAACCAATTGACACAAAATTCCAAGTAGACAGAAGATCTCAACATGGTATTTTTCAAGCCAACAAAGCATAAAAGAAGATTAATGCCACAATACAAGTTTATATTTAGAAGCAGGGACAACATGGTAGGAAAGCACATGAGGAATCGAGCAAGTTCTCCCTTCAATGCACAGTCATAGTGGAAATTTGAATTAACATCCAATCTAGAGGCCAACACTGGGACTGCCTTTTATTTTCGACATTGGCTATAAACTGACTTCCGAGGTATAATCCCACTGTTAAGATGATAATACTAGGATCGTTGAAAAATCCAAACTGAAACAGATCACTGCAAAACTTAAAGGTCTAAAATGCTAAGAAATACAAGGAAAACTATGGAGATTACAGATGCAAAATAAAAGCAATTGGAGACAAAAATAATATCGTTTAATATAACATAAAAAATATGCATATTTGAAACCAATTTCCTATCCAACATGAAACTATTGTTGTGAAAGAGTATATTTTGGGAGGAAAAATAATTACACCATTTGAATTCTTTTTACTGACAAAAATTAGCAGGCACTTCAAAACAGAATAGTCAACAGAATGGAATGGAGGGAGTACAGTATGTGTAATAGTGCATAAATAATAGTGGAGAAAATTCATGGATTTACATCATGTAAAAATCAACCACAAAGACAAGACGTGAAGAGGCAGAAAAAAGTTTTGTGCTAATCACTGGTGCTTTATCAATCGAGAAAAACATCTCAAGACACAGGGATATAAATTAAATCAATATCAACAAAGATACTATAGAATAGAACTAAACCTTGCTAGGTAAACATCAACTATCTACATCTCAACAATGGGAATGAGGCAAACTTGCAATAGAAAGAATGAGCAATTTAATGGCAATTCACAAAGTCACGAACACATGACAAATGAAGGGAGAACATGCAACTGAAGCGAGAAATCATGCAGACAACTAAACAAAAACCAATGTTGTCTACTTGAGTAAAGTTTTTCAGTTTTCTTGAAAGATTTTCTAAGAAATAGAAACTAAAGAAAAGGCGTTTTCTAGTTAAGAATAAAAATTGTTTTCTTGGACGTGTTTTCTATCTCTCTATTCCTTTAGAAAACTGAAAAACATCAAAAAGTTGTTTTCCAAATTCTCTCTTATTAGAGATAAGGGCATCGTTCAGCTCACCTAATTTTTTAAGCCCCTTTCTTTATTATTTTCAATGCAAGCCAAAAAGGACCTTATTTTATATTTTGAAAATTTTGTATTAGTAAACACATTTCCTTAATTTTCCAAGAAGAAGTCTTTTTAGAATAAATTAAGAAAACTAGAAATGGAAACTAAAAAGTGTTCTAAAAGTAAACACAGCCTAAGCTTTTCTAGCCTCATTTTCCAATCAATATATGCACAGAGAACATCTTCTTTTTTCACTTTTCATATGACAATTGTGACGATAGTTTGGATTGCTCCTCTGAACCTCAAGACCAAGAATGTTAATTCATGAAAATGGAAAATGATGATATTGAACTCTCAGCATTATTAATAACTAAATATTCTGCACAGGGTGTGGGGGTGCCCATCCCAAAATTGTGATTAGCCCATGGTTTCTAATGAATCTACAACAGAGACAAGAATTTGAGACATTTGATGTATGTATGGCGTACAAGATCATGTTCCTCACAGCACATTGAATTAGTAATTACTCAGTCAACTATTGCACCAACCATGAGGTTATGTAAATTTCTGCTATTCAATTGTTTGCTACATTTCATGAACTGCAAAATTAAGTTCAGACATTTGAAACTAGACACTTGAACATTATTCCTCTTTCATACTGTTAAAAAGAACAAATAATGTGGCAGTTCAATGATTTGGGTTAATGCAACACTTTCAACAGTAGAAATCAACTCGTTGTTGTAGGGAGACTCCCACATCCAGCGAGTGCAAGATGAGAATCCGTGTAGTGAACAAAACGAGACATGCTATAATAGCTACCTGTTTCAAATTGATTTCTTCATGTTTCAAAAATTACAAAGGTTTTGTGTAAACCATTTGTAATTTTTTCACATCTGTACATATGCGCATGGATATATAGATAATGAAAAAAAAATGAAAAGAAAATGTAGACTAATCGCTTATGCTACTACTGGTTATGAAGCATACTTATCTCTCAGAACATTAGGTGCAACTTTAATGATTCAGTATGTATTTATTTGGTAATATTGAGAAAGAACTTTCAAAGAACCAGAGCACGCAGTTGAATGGATGTACTAGACTAGGAGCTCTTACCTCTATTTGACTGTCTCTTATTAACACTATAACCATCAGCATAACCAGGAGAGTTTTGTACTGGAATATCAGAGGTGGTATTGCCGAGGCCATAACCAAAAGAACCAGATCCATCTCGCTCGGAATTTGACGGCTGCCAAGTGGGGTACCTGTAATCTGAACTACCACCATAAAGGTCAGCAAATGCTCCGTCAAAGCTACCATTTGATGCAGCATATGATGATGTTGGGGCCCCATTGTTCCCACTATTTCTTGCATAACTACCCATGCCCTGACCAAAACTATTTTCACCACTTCCATACCCAAAATTCAGACTGCTATTAGAAACATTATTTCCTCCACCTTGACCTGAAAGAGATGAAGAGCCCCAATTAGCTCCACTGTTGCCAAAGGTGCTTCCTCCAAGGTTTCCAGTTCCAGATCCCATGTGTGCATTTGAACTTGTAGAGTTGGTGTTATAATTGAGCCCCCCATTACCCCATAGATTTCTCGTTGCCGAGCTGAAAAATGAAGTATTTCCTCCATTACCTCCATCATATCCTACAGGTCTAGCAAGGTTATTGGTATTGCCAATGTAGTAAGGACTCATTCCTCGACCATAGCTGAGATTGCTATTAAAATTTGCATCCCCCCCATAACTAGGGCTCAATGCTGGCTCAAAATTCAAACCCATTCCATAACCAGAACCAAATGGAGGGAAACCACTTCGACCACCAGCAACCGGACTGAACCTATCATCCATTCTAAGTCCATAACCTCCAACTGCACCTGGAGTATATCCCTGAGTGTAGCCATTAAGGAGGCTATTAACCCTATTTAGGCCATAGTTATATCCACCAAGTGGGCTGCGACTGGGACCGGGTGATAACTCTTTGGGAACAGCTCGCTTAACCTCAACCATTTTGCCATTCAGTTCATGAAAAGTCTTCATCAAAACTTTGTCCACTGCCTCCTCAGAATCATAAGTGATGAACCCAAATCCCCTTGGCCTCTGTGTGTTATGATCATACATCACCACAACATCTGTGATGATCCCAAACTGGTCAAAATATTTCCTAAAGTCACTTTCTGTAACAGTGGATGCTAAGCCTCCTACAAAGATCTTTTTTGTACGCCCTGGACCAGGAGAACCATGGATGCTACTGCCACTGTTTCTGCTCAGCATGTTCTGATCATCCCTGGGAACAGCCTTTTTTGCTTCAACCTGGTGATAAACGCACAATTAGAAAACCAAGCTTAGACAGTGGGAATCTGTCAACACTTAAAGCTTAACTTCAATACATAAACAAAACACAAATTTGAATGATTAGCAAAACTAACACCGTCAAAAAAAAATAAACAGAGAGAAGCCAAGCTTTTACTCTTGGCTTGATTTGATATCTAGTTTAATACAGGAAAAGAATTTTAAAAAATATTATTCAGTTAGAACACCGGACACGTGACTCAGACACCGAAATGAATTCTCCACTTTGCATGGTGCAGTATATAGTAAACTTTCTGAAAAGCATTAGCACATTGCACACAAACTTAAAGGGTCACTTTAAGGTTAAAATAGTTTACCATTCTGCCATCAATGCTGTGTTTTTCTTTAATGACTCTCTCTGCAATAGATGGGTCAGAGAAGACAACAAAGCCAAATCCACGGGCACGCCCTGTGGTGCGATCCTTCATTATCACAGCCTCTACTACCTCCCCAAAAGATTGAAAATAGTCCTTGAGCCTTTCTTCATTGGTGTCCCATGAAATTCCACCAATGAATAGCTTGCCACTGTCAGATTGCATTTTTTGTTTTTCTCTTTAATCTCTACAATACAAAATATTTTTCTTAGTGAACACGAAGCCCAGAACTTCACAGATACAAATCACACTACTAATCAAATCAATAAAAAAAGGCAAACCTTTTTACACAATCGAAAGCCCGCTTCAACTCAGTAAACGTGTTTTACACTGGATCCAATCAACATCAACACGATTAACATACAATTCAATAGCAAATCAAAACCAACAAAGACCATTAACACTAAGCAGAAAATGAATGAAAGTTGTCACTATATTGAATAAGAATGCTATTCAGATTTTGGCAATACCTTTATTTAGACAATTAAGAAAAAACACACAACAGAACTCCAACGTTTTTGTTTGACACAAAAACCAAAAACTTATCAGATCCTTCAACGATCAATCAGCCAACCAACAATCTAGAATCAATCAAGCCTGAAACAAGAGAGAAAAAACAGGAGAACCCAGAAACATCCTGGAATTCAATAAAGGTCCAAAATTTAGAAAGATCCGAATCCGAAAAAATGAAATAAAAATTATATAGCCCACCGATTAAAGAAAAGCCCAGATGGTAAATCTCATCAAAATTGATAATTTAAGATCTGAGAGGAGGCATAATGAGAATACAAATAGAGGGCATGCTCAACTTCCTCTACAATATGCCCTCCTCCTCTTCTTCTTTTGCTTCGTCTTCTACTACTTGTTTTAATTTGTGTTTATGATTTTTTATCAGCTAATGCAAATTCAGTTACCAAACAAAATTGAAAATTTATTCATACACACATAAATTCTAGTGAGAGAAAAGGGTTATTTTTGTTTTAGAGAGGGGAAGAAGGGGAGAGAGAAAGAAGGCTATGCGGAGTCTGGTGTGAGGAATATATATAGGGAGAGGCTCAGAATGGAAGGGGGCTGATTTTCTTTTCTGTTTTTATATTTTTTAATAAAAATATTTTGAATTTTTCTGGGTTTTTTTATTATTATAATTATTTTTACTCCTAGCCCTTTACAGTGAAAGGCAAAAATGCCTTCTTCTTCCTCAACAACCCCCCCATCCTGTAGGTTGCCCCTCTGCACTTCTACTTCTACACGCTTGCATGCACTGGATTTTGCGGTGGGAAGATATTGTAGCGTTATTTTTTTAAGTATTTTTTATTTAAAAATATATTAAAATTATTTTTTTATTTAAAAAAATTATTTTTAATATTAAAAATACTAAAATAAAAATTAATTTAAAATAAATAAATAAATTTAATTTTTTTCAAAAACTTTTTAAAACATAAAAACAAACATTCTCTTCATCTCTATTATCCTTGTATCATCAGCCGTTTATTTTTCTGACTTTTCCAAATGTCAGAGACTAGTAAATTTTTTGACGGTTGTGATCCGTTGATGCCGGTGATGGTTGTGTTTACAAGGCATATTTTTTACCTCCTCGAGGTCAGAAGAAAAATGGAGGTGCTTAACTTTATTGGTAATTAGGCCCCTGATTTTTCTTTTAATTGTCATTTTCATTGCTTTTAGAACACACGACACATCAACACCTTTTTTTGGGGGGTAATCGAAACAGTTACCACCAATAACTTTTCTCTCAATTGGGTCCCCGGCTTAATTTTTTACCTTATTAAGTAAGTCCTCTACATGTCCAGGAATCGTTGTTTTGATCCCTCCATCAACAAATACACCTGGCATCATCCGCAGATTGTGTGCCCCATTGAGAAAAGGTTAAGGCACATTCGTTGATGAAAGGATCCAATGAACGATTCTTGTATACGACAGGGACTCAATTGATCAGAAACATAGATTGGGGATCCAATTGGAAATATGGTTATTTGTTGCTGACCAATATGAGTTTACTTTTTCTTTCATGTATTTTCAAGTCTTATGATGAAATTTGATTTCCGTTTAGGTACTCTTGGGTTGCGGTTGAACTGTTTTTTTATTTTTGAATTTTAAAAAAATATATATTTGCTTTTGAATTAAATTTTTTTAATATTTTTAGATTAGATTGCTATATTGATATTAAAAATAGTTTTTTAAAAAAATATATTATTTTAATATATTTTTAAATAAAAAATATTTTAAAAACTAATATCTCAAACAAATATAAATAAATATTCACTTAGAGCGTTTAAATTTCTATTTAAATAATCAAACACTGTTCGATCTCATACTATTAGTGACTTTTATCTGGTAAATTAATTAATTACCATCCACAAAATATCTTTTATATATAGATTTTTTTTTCCGCAAGAATATCTCTTTTTTATAATTTGAGATAACTACGAGAGTGTTTGGAAATATAATTATACTTGTATTTTTAAAATTTTAAAATTTTTTATTAAAAATTAAATTTGTATGTGTTTTAAATCGTTTTGATGCGCTGATCTTAAAAATATTTTTAAAAAAATAAAAAAATATCATTTTGATGCATTTCAGCATAAAAAACACTTTAAAAAACAATCGCAATTACGTTCTCAGACAAATAAACACTAAATATGATTGATTATATATATATATATATATATATATGCAAATGTGATTGATTATAGTTTTTTATTGAAGAGATGATCGATTATTCTTTTTATAAGTGGTCCATCGATCTTCATATATTGTATGGTTTCCACATGAATTTGTCGATGCATATTTTCATTATTTCTTTGATAATCTTCCTATTAATATGTTTATTGGTTTTAAATTCTACCAACTACCTAACCAAGCTACAGTTACCGACTAGACTGGTGTCCGTACACGGAAATGCATTATTTTTCTATGATCGAAGCATGTTATTAAAAAGACAAATCAACAAATAAGCTGGTTTTATGTGTGCGGGAATTCACTATTTTTCTAGTAAAATATTCAGGTGTTGGAAATATTTTTTTAAAAAAACAATCAATCAATTAATAAATTGATTTTATTTAAATTATATTTAAAAAAAGCAACAATAAAAAACAAGAAAATATATATAAAAAAATTATCATGATAACATAAAAAGAAAACCTTTTTTCAATAATAAAAAAACGGATCATTTACCTAATTGTGTTTAATTAATTTATTTGCTAAAATCAATTTGCAATAGAAATCGATACACACACGAAATTTATTGAATAAAATAAATAAAAAAATATTATGCAAGACTGTACATATTAAAAATATCATAAAAAATAAAGATTTAATCTATATAAAAAATTAAAAAAAATACAAATGAATCATACTAACCTCTTAAAAAAATTAAACTCACCCAATATAATTAAAAAATAATTTTTATTTTAAAAAGGTTAAGGAATCTTAAAAAAATCACAGAGAATAGATATTAATTAAAT
>Ga0325411_1001312_pt1 | contig 27639 bp, 14 predicted proteins | sample PopdelMetagenome_13_FD_206181 | JGI IMG/M metagenome (GOLD analysis project Ga0325411, IMG submission 206181) | Populus deltoides microbial communities from Bellville, Georgia, United States - Xylem-PdIQD-R4 | ecosystem: Host-associated > Plants > Phyllosphere > Stem > Wood/Secondary xylem...
ATTTTTTTAATTATATTTATTTAAAGATTATAATATTTTTTTTATTAATATAAATATTCAAGTTAACTTGTATATATTTTAACTAATTTTATATATTTTAAAATTAATAAAAATATAAATTTTCAATAATTATCATATTAGCATATCCACGACTGCAACTGTATGTTCTATGTATTGCTCAGAATTAACCATTCATATAGACGTACAGTTGCAGTCGAATGTCCCATAGAATAAAGAGAAAAACCCTAATGGAATATAAACACTTGCTTCAAATGATCTTGGTTTATATCTTCCCATTTAATTTTCTATTACTATAAGAGCTTAATCATATAAACACACAAATATATATATAAACTTGTCGAATAATTTAAATGATTTTACCTTATAAATACACGTAAACTTCATTCTTAAAAACCAAGGACCAATATATAAATTTTCTTTTATAAGCAGTCACTCAATTAATTAAACCTGTTTTACATTAAAAATAAAATCATACCTTTTAAAAGTGCATGGAATAAAATGTAATGTTATTCAAAACCTAAAGGTGCTCCTGCCCTCCCCTGTTCTTTCAAGGATTAGACAGATGTTTGGATTGTTTTTTTCTTCCTCTATTGAAAGAAATTAAAAGGCATGGAGAACTACTGTGGCCATTTTAATATCTTTTTTATTATAATTTACTGTGAATTGAAGTAGTAATTTTTTATTTTATTTTGATTAATAAACTTCTTTTCTCTTCGAATTGATCCATTTATGACTAAAATGGTAGCCAATTGCTCCTGTTTTGTCAAGGAAAAATAAAATTAAAAGAAATAAGAACATATGGGGAAATTGGGTGGCTCTTTTAAAATCAGCATGAAAAGTCAGTCCTCCTTAATAAGACTCTATTTAATAATAGAAACATTGTCGTCGAGTCTACCATGAAAGGCATGAATTTTGTATCGTCAAGGACTAAAGTACTACTGTTATGATAGCTTGCCTTGTTCATGTCCCTAAAGTCTACACACATCTTGACCTTCCCCTATATATTTCTTTGGAATTGCTACGATGTTTGTTACCTTTTGAGGGTATTTGATTACTTTGAGGAACCTACTTCAAAATGTTTCTTAACCCCTTCTTTAAACTTGATCAAAAGGTACGGACAACCATCTAGGTGGTGGTCCAGTGGTAAGAGTTTAGGACTAAGAGGTTTGCTCCCTCTGTAGTCTCAGATTCGAACCCTGTGGTTGCTCATATGATGACCACTAGAGGCTTATATGGTCATTAACTTCAGGGCCCATGAGATTAGTCGAGGTGCATGCAAGCTAACCCGGACACCCACGTTAAACTAAAAAAAAAAACAAAAAAAAAAAAGGTATGGCCTCATCCTTCTTACCTTTTACTTTACTGATTATTACTCCCTTTTATTAATGAGAGTTTATGCACTATAATTTATGTATCTAGACTAGACATGTTTGTGTAGAACCAGATGAACACATCAATGTATTTTAGCAGCTCAATTAGATTGCTCTTCTCTTCTGTTGAGATTAGGGTTTCAACCTTTAGCTCCCTCAGACCCTTATCAGTACATACATTGACTAACCCTAACTCTTGTTGGCTTGATTTTAATCATTCTACTAGCCTAGAAAACTCTTCAACGACACTTTCCTTCCATTCCTTTTCATCTATTGCAATTAAGTTTTTACTAAATTCAGGCCAAATATGCTTAATGATTTCAGATATTTATGGATAGATTGCTTTTAGGATTTTTGAAAGTAAAAAGTGCACTGAATGAGTGAATGATTAATGAATGAAAATAATGAAGAAATGGCAAGAAAAAAATAAAGGAAAAATAAAAAAATTTACAATTAGATTAAAATTTCATGATATTAACAATTAAAGCAAAAGAAACAAACAAGGCTTATCACATAAATATATTCCTTTTCCAGCATCCTTGGCCATGATTGTTGGGAAAGTTAGGATAACAAAATAGCAACATTACATAGAAAATACCATTTATATTTCTTAGGCTTCCTAATTGTTCAACTCTTCCTCTTCGGCATATTTAATTCCCGACTAGTTTTTCAATAGGTGGTGCCTGTTTCAGGGTAATGATAATCAGTTGGGGCAAGATCACAATTTAGGAACCAATTGAACTCGATTCAAGGTAAATGACATGACCTTCAACAAACACCATGTTCATATTTTTCACTTCGTCACTGGGCAACATCACACAAGCTAGGCGAGGAAAGGTGCTGTGAATAAGTGGAATATCAATCTCCTCATCATTAGGATCCTGCCCCTCAATGCGAGCCATTCTTTTCTCGCGTTTCCTTTCTACCACTCTTAAATAGTCCTTTCTCTCTTGAATTAAAACTCTAGCCAAACAACTGATCGATATGTTTCAATTTCATATAATTGATACGCTCTAGCATTCTTGCGCTCAAGTCATATCTTAGTGGCAACCTTTATATAAACAAATATTTGACAACTATTTTTGCAGCTTCTAAAACATCTGGCTTTCTCAGCTTTGTATTCTCAAACACTAAGTCTGCATTCATAACCTTGAATATATGAAGACATCCATCTCAACTTCTTTAAGCTTCTATGTAAGGCATTGATATATTCTTCATCATGGACAACATCTCGTAGACCTTTATTGTTACCGGCTGCCTATTAACTACGTATTTATGCCTTTGATAACACCTGTAATATGAATCCAGGACCATCTTAATAATATACTATAAAAGGGTTGGATGTTAATTACTTGCAAAGTAACTTGGAATGGTTGTGGCCCGATGATCAACTCTATATAAAATATCACCAATCATCTATCTAAGTGAACAACCATATGCTTTTTCCATGATGTTGTTAGGCCTCATATGTGATGCACTAACCAACAGACGATCTAAGATATGCACTGGCATCACATTAAAAGATGAGCCTTTATTTATTGGTACCTTAGTTACGATATAATCTTTGCACTTATCTGTGATATATAGAGGTTTGCTGTGTCCAGTATCTTTTGTACCTAGCTCATCTTCCAAGAAATATAGGTAGTTTAATAGCATGCATTTTCCCCACCATATGCTCTATGAAATTAGATATGATATTTTAAGGGACATCTGCTTCATTTAAAATCTTCTACATTGCCTTTCGGTGTGGTTTCAAACTCTAAATAAGAGAGAGTATAAAGATCCAAGTTAGGGTTTTCTTTAGTTGGTTAATCTACTGTAGTCACTACATTTCATCAATTTGAGAAACTTAGAGGCCTCATTGTTGTCTACTTGTTTCTTGACCTCATTATTTTTCGAGAACTCTTTTATTACTTTTTCCTTTTCTTTTCTTTGCCTTTCTAACTCTCCTAGGTATAATATCTTTTGCTTTTTGTCAAACCTTTAATTTTGGTTCGTGTAATTGAGAGTGATTGCTTATAAGAGGCACACCCATAACTATTGTCATGACGTGCATGACGTTAAACAACGAAGCTGCCTCCTTGATCAAAGAAGTTTTTGATGTGTTAAGATAAAATATAAAAATATAATTTGAAGGGTTCAGGAATCGCCACCTAGTATTATGATTATCAGAAAACCTAATGGTCTACAAAAATTTGGGTAAGGGGACTAGTTTTGCACGAAAAATACACTTCACTCCTAATGCACGTAAACTGCAATATTGACTGATTTTTTTTTTTATAAGGTCATGTTTCTATTAATTGGTTTGCTTAAGGTTTAAGGAAAAGTCCTCATCAGTAAGGAGATTTCTGCCTAATCAGGTTAAAACCTAACCATTTTAAAGCCTAAAAATTAAAGATGTATTTATTTTTGTTTTGTATCTTTAATACCTGGATGAATACTTTACAGTGTAATCTTATAACCCAAATATTAATTAAAAAATTTATTTTATGTTGTTTTTGAAATTTTAGCCATATCTTAATGTAGGGGTGAGCAAAACCGGTTCGGTTCGGTTTTTAACCAAAAAACTAACTAAAATCAAAATTTAAAAAACTTAAAAATTCAAACCGAAACTGAACCGAAATCAGTTCAAACCGACCGGTTTCGGTTCAGTTCGGTTCGGTTTTTTTAACAAAAAAACCGGAAAACTTGCATTATTATTTTTCGGGCTTTTTTGGGCTTTTTGGGCTTTCTAATGGGTTTTCTGATGGGCTTTCTAATGGGCTTTCTAATAGGCTTGTAATTAATGTAAATATTATCTAATTTTGTTACAAAATTATATAATATATTTAATATTTTTTGTCACTAAATATTCATTTATATTAAATTATTTGTGCTAATATTGTGTTTAATATGTTGCAAGTCTTTCTAATATTTGTGTTTTGGAGTTTGGACTCCTCATGCATCAAAGTTTAAATAACACACACACCAAATTAAAATTTAAATTACAAAGCTTGCCTTCAAAAGGGCTTAAAAAAACAACAAATAACATTGCCATAAAAAATAAAACACTTCATGCAAAATATATAAATCTTCATTGTGCACATCATCCCAATCAAAAAGCACATCACGATGATAAGAACATTGCACTTTGATTCCGTAATACCATTGACATCAAAACCTGAAAATCAAGATCTAAAATTATAACATGATAAAATAAATTAGAATATGTAAAAATAAAAGGTAGTTTTTTACCATCAAAGTAACTTTGAACTAATTATCATCCGTTACTAAATGTAACTTTCCACCAAATTCTACAAAATAAAAAATTAGACATGTTAAATGATTGCAAACAATTTAATTAATAAATTACAAAATAAAAGGTGCAAGTTTATTAAAAAAAATTACATGACTCAAGGTTTTCGTAGGTTTCAAGATCAAACTAATAGAAACTTAAATGTCAGGCAAAAAAAAAATGGAAAGTAATATCAGCCAAAACATCTGCCAACCAATCCTAAGTTCACCGCCATCTGCCAACCATCAAATTGTCCTTGAAATTCTGATTAACAGTCTATTTCGAGATGAAATAAGAACAAATTTACATCCTATATTATAAAAGCAACAGATTCTTAGTCATAGAAACCAGTTTTGAAGACAATCCTAACAATGTCTGTGCACAATGAAACATGCTGCCAAACATAACCAATTTCACAACATCTATATCTTTTCCTTCCAACCAACATCAAAATGAAAGAGGAAATCACACAATGCATTTCCAGAACTTGAACTGTAAACAACAGCATGAAGAAAATAGCATCTACCTTAAAAAATAACAAAGATGGCAACCAGAAAAATCCAATAGCAATTTCAATGCTGTGAAGAGACATATGATGAGAAATCAACAAACAATCAGGAAACAGCAACAAAAGAAAAATATTATGCAACTCCCAGATACTAATACACCCTGATTTTGAAGAAAAAATAATAATAAAACATAAAACAGAGTAACACACTGCAGCAACAAACAACACAAAATGATTGACAAAGAACAGGGAAACAAAATACAAAAACAAACTAAAAGAACCAATAAACTAAATAAAAAGGAAAAAAAAATAAAAACAGAGATTGACAGAAAAAAAAATCATACTTGTGCGAGTTAGGACACGATTCAATTTCAGGTGTGAAAGGCAACTTGAGGTAGCAACAAAACATACTTTATGGTCTCAAACCAGACCGCATGTTGATCATGTTTTCCTTTCAAACACAGAGTTTGTTTTTTTCATCACACGGCAAGAAAAAATGACAAGGTAGCACAATTTGAAAAAATAATAGGAAAAATGGCATAGTTATAAAAATCAACAAAAAATACACAAAATGCTCAAACATTGATTTTTTTGTAAGGATATACCAAAAATATACAGAATCATAAAGCATATGTTAAAAAAAATAAAAACAGAGATTGACAGAAAAAAATAATCATACCTGGTGTGAGTTGGGACGTGATTCAAGTTTGGGTGTGAAAGAGGGAGGGATTGGTTTGCTAGATTTGGACTCTGGAGATTCGGTGTGCTGGTGTGGTGTGTGTTGTGCGACTCGTGGCCGTGTGGGAGAGGGATGTGGGTGACTGGCTAAGTTGTTTGTTTTGAAGATGAAGATGGTATGGGAGAACCAGAGAGGGATATGGATGAAGAATCGAAGATGGATTAGCTTGATTTTGTTACAGAGTGAGTGAGAGTGTGGATTGTGAGGTGCAGCTGTGAGGAATGAGGGAGCGGCTGCAAGAAGTCGCTAGAGAGGAGAGAATCTAGAGTTAATTAAGTTTTAGAAATTACTGAGTGTTTTTTTTTTGTATTTATACTGCCCCTTAAACCGAACCGGTTCGGTTCGGTTGGGGTTTTTCTGGTTTTCGGTTTTGTAAACCGAAACCGAACCGAACCGAAAATTTTTAAAAAAAAATAATCGGTTTAATCGGTTTTTTTTGGTTCGGTTTTTTTGGTTGTTTTTTTTTCGGTTTACTCGGTTTCTCGGTTTTTTTGCTCACCCCTATCTTAATGGATAATTACAAACTTGTTGTGATACCCATTAACTTATAAATAAGCATTTTTTGTTTATAAAATATGTATGAAAATTTTTAGAATTTAGTTGTATGCATACAAATAAAAATGTATTTTTAAATAAGGATTTTTTTTTATTTTTCTTTGTGTTTTTATGAAATTGTGAAGAAAAACAAGTGTATTTAATACTAGATCAGTATCTTGCAATGTAAGTTTACAACCCAAATATTAAATGAAACAATTAATACAAGGACAATCAAAGACACAAACTATGATTTTAAAACCTAATATCAATCAATAATTAATCTAAAATTCACAACAAAATTCTCCTAATCACATAACGAAATCAACATTCATATAACCATCAATGCAAACATATTTCATCCATACACCTAATTCAAAGTTAATCATGCATTGATTACAAATCTAAATCATCATAACAACATAAAGTTATTTGTCCAACCAAGAGAGATCATACTTTTAGTGTTTTAGAAAAGAACCTTTAACTGGTGATCCAAGGGAAGCTAGGCAGCTGCAAGGAAAAATGTCGCTAGTGTCCACGTGTTATGGCTGCTGGCTGGAGCCATGACTATCGATCGACTGGTTGGAGTTTTGTTGATAACTGGTTGATTGATTGGAGTTCTTGAAGCTTTGTTGTTGCTGTGGTAGAAGAAAAAACTCCAAGTGCTCTACCACTACTGCTGAGAAGAAACTGTTGAACTGCAATCTCTTTTGTCGCTATGATTGAGAAGCAAAGAATTGATGCGGTTCACGATCTGCTACTACTACTTGACAGAAGCTTCTCGACTGCAACTGGTCATGGTGGAATCAGTGGTTGCTGATGAAGAAGATCTTACATTGCCGCTCACGGTGCAGAGAAGATGAGAGATATTGGCTGCTGCTGGAAAATGATCTTCTATAATTGTTGCTGCTAATAGTGTGACTGAACCTCGCAATGTAGACGAGATGAGAGACGCTGGCTGCTACTGGAAGGAGGATCTTCCACTGCTGTTGTTGCCGATGACATGACCGAAGCTCACAGCACTAATCTGCAATGGACAACGAAGAAGATGCTGGAGAGAGGTGAAGTGGATGGCCTGGGGTCAGACCATTTTTGTATGAGCTCTATCTAACTAATTCCTCTCTTCTTTGGTTAATGCCCCCAAAATTCTCCATTCTCTTTTATGTATGTACAACCATCTATTTATAAGCAAAATAAATGAACAAATTTGTTCTTTTCCTCCCAGTTGCTTGGTCCCCAAGCAATTAAAAAATTATTTTTGTCCTTTATTTTTTTTCCTTTGCATTTTTGGTCCCCTTGTCCATATATGTTTTATTTTTTATATTTTGATATTTTCAAAAAAGATAACATCAACATTGACTCGATAAAAAAAATAAAAAATGATATTGAAATGAGCACGTTAATAGCTGAACACATTGATAATAAATTTTTGAATTCTTTTGAAAAGATGTTAAAAATGCTAAAAATGATGCAAATACATTAAAACTATATTTTTTTGTTGTTTGTTTTGCTATTTTTGGATTTTTTTTTAAAACTGTTAATAAAATTAGGTAAAAAATCAGGTTTTAATAGTTGCTCTCTCTTTATAATACCTACGATAAAAAGTCTTGTAAGAGACTTTAGATAATGAGCTTATAAAGAAGAAAAGATAAAAAGATATTGGGATAAAAAACTTCAATGGGGATTTCTGGATTTACTAAATCAAGAAGTGATTAATCATTCTCAAAGTGATGAGATATTAAAAAATATCTCTAAGAATGACAGGTCTAATAAAATTGTCAGAAACAAGGGCTTAAAAGTGCACTTAAAAGTCGATAGTTCTTTTGTCAAAAGAACTATCTAAAAGAGAGATATTGGAAAAATAGCACATTGTTAGAAAGGCAAGGGCTTAAAGGCGTGTTTAGAAGATGATAGTGTCAAAAGCACTATTCAAAGAAGATAAAAGCTAAAAAGCACACTACCTAAAAGACGAGGGCTAAAAGACGCACTCAAAAACTGATAATGCCAAAAGGATTATCTAAAAGAGATAGGGCCTAAAAGCTACACTATCTAAAAAGCGAGGGTTCAAAGGAGCACTTATAAACTGATTGTGCTAAAAGCACTAATAAAAAAAGATAAGGGATAAAAGACGCACTATCTAAAAGGCGAGGGGCTCAAAGGCGTACTTAGAAAGGTGATAGTGTCAAAAACACTATTTAAAGAAGATAAGAGCTAAAAAGCGTACTATTTGAAAGGTGAGGACTCAAAGGCACACTTAGAAATTGATAATGCCAAAAGCACTAACTAAAAGAGATCTGAGCTAAAAAACGTACTCAAAAGGTGATAATTTCAAAGATGTTGGTGAAAAAGTGAGTGGTTTAAAAGCACACCTAAAATGATATGCTTCTAAGATGCAACTAAAAAGTGCACTATCTGAAAAATAAGGGCTCAAAGGCGCACTTAGAAACTGATGGTGTCAAAAGCATTATTTGAAGAAGATAGGAGCTAAAAAGCATACTATCTAAAAGGCGAAGGCTCAAAGATACACTGAAAAAATAATAATGAAAAAAGCATTATCTAACAAAGATAGGGGCTAAAACGCGCACTCAGAAGGTTATAATTTCAAAGATGTTGGTGAAAACATGAGTTGTTTAAAAGCGCACTCAAAATGATATGCTCCTCAGATGTTGTCTAAAAGTGAGAGGCCTAAAAGCACACTCGAGAATGATATACTTCAAAGTTGTATTCGCCTAAACTTTAAAATACCTCATGATCTCATATCTTGGAAATTGGGCTTTCTTTGTTCTTGTGTTAGCAAGAATTAAACCTCCGATAGTTTTTTTTTTGGTGGAGAAAATCTAAATCTATCAAGGATTCATTGCAAGGATCAAAATGCAATGCTTTGAGGGTTAATATGTATCAATTTTTTTACCTGAGAAATATAGGTATCTTTTCTTCATGGACTCTATCTCTCAAAACTTCAATTTCTGTAGCAGCAAGTTTTCATGGCTCTTCCACTTTAGTCTACTCGAGCTATAACTTGTGAAACTGATCTTTAAGAAAGGGATGCTTATTTGGTGAGCTCGAATGATCGTGATTTTTCAAGGTTCCCCTACTTATCACTATAATTATATGAGTATCACTATTAGGGTGTTATGATCACCACTCAATGTTCACCATACCTGCTTAATGATAGCTTTCTTACTTATATCTTGAGTTCTCAAAAGACACTTAGAGGATTTAAACAACTTGTTTCTCCTTTCATAACCTAATTTTTGACAACACAAATTCACCAAAAATAAAAGAAAGAAGAAAAAAAATGAAAATGAATAAAGAATAATTTGAAGTTTGGGTCAAGACAACACAAACTGGAAGTTTAAGGGTCAATCAGGATGGAATTACAAATTTAGAAGTTAGTTTTGGTAGAAATTAAAAGGATTGATAAGTTTGGGGGCTTAATTAAACTTTGAATTAGTTTAATTAATGAAATCAGGAGCTTAATTAAAGATTTGATAAGTTTCAGGATTTAATAAAGCTTTGAATTAGTTTAATTAATGAAATCAGAGGTTTAATTGAAGAAATATTAAAATTTAGGACTGATTTGGGTCAAAATTGTAAGAAATTAAAAGTCCAAGGAGGTTAATTGATTTTTTCAAGGGTAATTTTAAAAGAATTAAAAGTTGAAGAGCCAAATAAGAACTCAATTGATTAAATTAGAAACTAAGGATCATTTTGGAATTGATTAAATTCCAAAATGTATTCCATACACAACATAACAAACCAAAAACAATCGTCAACAAAAAAAATTAAAAACATCACAACATAACAAATCAAACACAATATTTTAAAAAAACACCGCAACATCAAATTTCCACACCGAGACTAAATCATTACGTCTTGGATAAACATGTTACAATCCAATCCTCCCAATCCCATCATAGAGTATTTATTTTGACTTTATTCAACCATAAAAATAAATTTCATGGTGGTATCATATCCTTGTGATTGCCACACAACATTGTGTTATGTGGATTCCAACACTTTAAATATCACAAACATTCACAATAATACATAGTCAATCTCAAAATAACCATAATAATCAATATTCCATCACAAAAAATCAATAAAAATGTTGAAAATTGTTCAAATAATTACTTGGATTTTGAGATCAACCTTCTGAAGTGGCAGAGGTGGACCAAAAATGATTGAAACAATAAGAGGTAGTGGCGATAAATATAACAATGTTGGCATGTGTGGTCCATGCATCTCCACTACTATTCATAGTTATTAAACCCGGCCTGGGGGTTGATCCGGCCAAGGGGCCGGGTTCTGGGTTTTATGGGTCAACCCGGGTCAACTCGGGTCAACCTGGATTAAATTGAAAAAATTAAAAAAAATTAAAGTTTTAATATTTCACATGAAAAAATCCATGTAAATATAAGTTATACATATTGTAAACAATGAAGTTTAAAAGAATATTTAAAATTTTTTTATCCCACATTAAAAAGATATTATGTTAAGTTTTTAAGTTGAAGTATTTAAATTAAAATTTTTTTTATCCCACATTGAAAAACATAACTTTTTTCATGGGAACATAGAGTATATATACAAAAGGGCTTCAAATCCTACATTAAAAAGATACTATGTTATCTTTTTAAGTTGAAGTATTGAACCAAAAGGTTTTTTATCCCACATTGAAAAAACTTGATTTTTTTTCTTGGGAACATAGAGTATATATACTAATGGGTTTCAAATTCTACATTGAAAAAACATAACTTTTTTTATGGGAACGTAGAGTATATATACGAAAAGGTTTCAAATCCCACATTGAAAAAATACTAAGTTATCTTTTTAAGTTGAAGTATTTAAACCAAAAGGTTTTTTTATCCCATATTGAAAAAACATGATTTTTTTCTTGGGAACATAGAGTATATATACGAAAGGGCTTCAAATCTCACATTGAAAAGATACTATGTTATCCTTTTAAGTTGAAGTATTTAAATCAAAAGGTTTTTTTTATCCCACATTAAAAAACATGATTTTTTTTAGAAATATAGAATATATATACTAATGAGTTTTAAATCCCACATTTAAAAAAAAAAAAAGCTACTATTAACGCACGAGGACACATGCTACTATTGGTGATGATTCTTAACTAACCAGTAGCGATTTTTACTCCTCTTTCTTCCTGGTTGGGCGGTGGCATCCACCACTGCTTATGGAGGGAGATTGAGGGCTTCAAAGTTTTGGCCTTCTTTATCTTTTCCCTTATTTCTCTATCTCTCTCTCTCTCTCTCTCTCTCCATGTTCCCTCTCTACCTCCACTGTTTGGCTACTTTTGTGATGGGTATGGGGAAGATATGGGGGGTGTGGTTGTTGGCGGGGAAAGAGGAAATGATTGGGCTCACCACACAAAAGAAAAAAGGCAGCGGGGTTTTCGTTTGTTTTTTTATGGCTGTTGTTGGTTATAAGGTTGGTGAGAGAGAAATATCGTTAGTCATGGATGGTGGGGATGGTGATGCTGCTTGTTGTTGTGAATAATGGTGGTGGTGTGGTGGCTGTTGTTTGCGTGAAGGTTACCATCAATGAATAAAATGAGTGGAGAGAGTGGGAGAAGAAACCAACTGATGTGGTTTTTTCCTTCTTTTTTCTCTCTAAACAATTTTTTTTCCTTGATTTTTTTCTCCAAACAAAATTTTCTCTCTTGGTTTTCTCTCATTATCTTCACTCCATATTTTTTCTTCTCAAATTTTTGCTCTCTAATATTTTTATTCTTCATTCTCTCATATCTAATCATTTAAGTTGCTTAGTCACTAACCTCTTCCTTAATTATCACTATACTCACTAGATTTTTTGTTTGATTGATTTTGTTTGATTGATTTTCTTAGAGTTTTTATTTTTAGAAAATTCATCAATATTTTCATATTAAGTAAAAGGGTAAAAAATTATGAAATGACTAGAAATTGAATGAATTGCATTGAAAATGTATTTTTTAAAAATTTTGTATCTTTTTGAATTTCTTGAAAGTGTGTTAAAAAAAACATGGTTCAGAAACGAGTGATGACACGTTAGTATTCAAACATTTTTTTTTTTCCTTTTTGAACTAATTTCAAATTATTAAAGACAAAAAAGTAAACAACACAAAATACAAAATACAAAAACGATGACCGTATCCAAAGGACCTTGAGCATTTCATCAAGGAAATAGAACCACCGAATCAATTATCTAATTATAAGACAAATGTTTGCTTTGGGTTTATGGGGGAAAAAAAAACAGTTAGCTATGGGTTTCGGTTACATTAATCATCATTGGGCCTATAATTCAAGTTTTCTTTTGATAATTACCCTCCTATTCTAAAAAAGCTCAAAAAGTTAATGGAGCTTCTCTGTTAACAGGAACACTGAAGTGCTCTCATTTTTTTTTTATTTCAACCCTTTTTTTTTTCATTTCTTCCTTAATTTAATCCTCTTAATTTTTTAATAGTCATCCCGGTTGTCTTTGGACCGAATAAATTGACTAAATCACATCGGGGCAACTCCAACACAATTTACTCTTGAACCTGGGCTACATAAATAGTCGAGTCAATATGTTTTTTTCCTATCAATTTCATCCCTATTTTTTTTTCAATTTCATCCTCATAGTACTAATAGTTGACCATTAGTTTTTAGAAATTAAAATTTTTAGGGTTATTCAAATATTGGCCAAACCCTTAAGGAATTTTACAAAATTATTGTAATTTTTTTTAAAAAACAATGCACATAAATTTTCTAAAACAATGTTAAAAAACATTTTCCTCTCCTTTTTATAAATAAAATTCATTTTTTATAAAGATCGGGCCATATGCAACAAGCAAAAATCATTATTTTTTATTATTTATTTTTGTAAGGCCATGTTTGGCAAAATCCTATTTTTTAAAATCCAAAACTGTCAAAATAGGACTAAGGGGTGTTTGTCAAATACACCTTTAAACCAAAAACAATCTTTAGAAAAACATTGCTAGTGAAACAGGGTCTTAACTTTTGAACCAATTTTGACCCACCGAGTTGACTTGACTGGGTTGACCAGAAATATTTGGCCCGACCATAAACCGAACCAAAGATATTTGTTTGAACCAGAAACTAAACCAAAACCAAAACAAAAACTTAAAATGAATCAAACTTTAAAAAACACAAAAACAAAAAAATCTTTAACAAAAAACAGATTAAATGCAGAAAAAATCAAGAACAACTTAAGAACAAGAAGAACATCCAAGGTAAACCCAACAATATGGATCCCAAATCAGACCATATACAATCAAAAGAAAGACATAGACGCGTTATAAATCATGCAAGAATTCCTAATCTAGCATCCGTTCTTCCCAAGAACATAAAGAACATTATCTTAGAATCTGAAAAAAAATGCTAGATATAGCCAGCACTATCAAACCTCAGAAATGGCTTTTTAGGCCTCTAAACACACTGCTTTTGGCCCTCATAAACTACATTATCAATACCAGGCATAGTTGAAGAAAAAAAACTACCAAACAACATCAAATCATCAAAATTATGCAAGATGTTCCAATCTAAAAAACTGTCAAGTTTTAGTAGCCTACATATTCATGCAATTTGAATTCAAAATTGATTTTCTAAACATATATATCGGTCATGAACAAGCCTTGTAAACCTAGGATTAACAATATTTCTTCACAATATATTAATCAAACTAACAAAAACGGTTATATAAAAAACAACCTAACTAGAAAGCTTTTATTCCATTGAAAATATCAAGCCATGAAATAAAAAATCACAGCAACAAAAAAGCAAACACAACCCTATTTTGCAAGCATTCCAAACTTCATCTCCATGTTTGTAAATATAAATACATACCAAATGACAATAAAAAACAACTCAAGCAGACCACATGGACTCCATTTTTAGATTAAAAAGTATACCTTCAAGCCCAAACAATGGCTGCCGCCTGTCGCACCCTCGTGGCGGTGCGCAACGACCCTCGATTGATTTCGGGGTAGTTTTTTTTGTTTGTGTAAAGGAGTTGGCTCTTTGGAGTCGCCACCTAGTATTATGGTCACTAGAAAACCTAAACTGGTCTTTCAGAGATTCTAAGGTAAGGGACTAGTTGCGTAAAGGGAAGGTATTAACACCCCTAGTACGCCCTACCTAAGGTAAACTGCTTGGTGTTTGGTTTGCCTTATAATTGCTATGGTGTTGGTGTCTTCTAATCCCATCAGGTTTTTCTAAGTTTGATTCAAACTAAATTTATTAAGATAGAAATCCAAGGAGATTCCATGCGCTTTAAAAGCTCATTTTTCCCTTAGTATTTCAAGAGTTTTGCGACTCGTAAATCGTAAGAAGGAGGGACAAAAATTCAGAAATCTAAGGAAATTCAGAGCGCTTTAAAAGCCTCTTTTTGCCTTAGTGTTTCATACTTTTACGGCTCGTAAACCGTGGAGTCAAAAATTAAAATGCCCTCGATTCTAATCGAGGCTTCTTTCAAGTTATTATTCCTAGAAAATATTTTGAATATTTACCACTTAGGGTTTCTTTATCCAAATATTAACAGCGAATAATAACAAGTTATTCCCAATAATATTTTGGATATTCATCCCTTTGGGATTTCTTTATCCAAACATTAACGGTGAATAATAACAAGTTATTCCCAATAATATTTTGGATATTCATCCTTTTAGGATTTCTTTATCCATACATTAACGGTGAATAATAGATGAATTCCCCCAAAATAAAATTTTTATATTTTTTTGGAATATTGGCCAATACCTTTCGGAGTTTTACAAACATGTTGTAAAATCCGAAAATGCAAGAAAATAATTTTTGTTGTGTTTAAGAAATCCATGTGAAAACACATTTTTAAAACTTTCAATAATTTTTTTTTAAAAGAACATTCAAAATATGTTAGGGTATTGGTCGTATGCAACACACAAAAACATTTTTTTTTTTATATTTTTCTTTGTAAAAAAACACACATTATAGTTAATCACAATTAAACATATTAATCAAATTCTTAAGGCTTTAATAAATCAGCTATTAAATCCCATAATATATGTAAAAACATGTTCTTACATTTTCACGAGAAATACAACATGATTTTATTTGTCCTTCAGATACTTGATCATATGTAGATTAAAACATCAAATTCAATTTTTTTTGTCTTTTTTTTGATTTTTTAATTCAATAACATACATAAAAAAAATACAAACAACACACACATCCCTTTTTATTATGGTTTTTCTCATACACCCATATGTAATTACAAATAACAAAAATTTTAAATAAAACAAACAACACGTCACATAAATAAAAAATTACAAAATAGCCCCAAAACAATCTGGAATTATAGGGAAGGCCTTCAGCACCACCTGAACAGTGGCGGCGTGTCTCCTCCACGCGCCACCGCCACTAGTGGCGCGTGGGTTCACACGCCTTCGCAGGGAACATCTGGAAACAGGTGGATCTAGCCTGGCTTCTTCTCCTCTTCCCTTCCTCACTGGCGGTGAAGATCAACGTCACCTGCAACAAGAGTAAAACACACAAATAACAGTTGATTTTAAGTTTTGTTGTTTCTTGTTCACGGATCTGTTTTCTTTCTCTTCTTCTCCATTTTGGATCTGCTTCTCTCTACAGATCTGTTCTTTTCTTTTCCTTTCCCATTCTTCTCTATCTCAGGTGGCGGCAAGACCAAGAGGGCTGCCAGCTGCTAGGCTATGGGTTTCTGTCTGGTCGGTGCAGCTGTCGGTGGCCGGTTCGTGTCTTGGCGAAGACGACGGCCTGCAGACTGCTCCCTTTCGGTTGGAGGGGAATAAGCAGATCAGGGTGAATGGCCTGTGGGGCTGCTGTCCTTTGGCTGGTTCCGGGGCCGGTTGAAGGAGATGAAGGAAAGAACGGGGGTGGCCGGGTCTTCACGAGCTGCGCGGTGATGGTGAAGAAGAAACGACTGAGTGAGAGATGGGAAATGGTAGCTCTTGTTCTGTGAGCTGGAGGATGACAAATCGGTGAAGACAGAGAGGGTTGGTTTGGGTGGTCTGTGGGGGAAGATGGGGACGACTGAGAAAGGGAAGAAAGGTCGAGAGAGCAGAGTGATGGGGGCTCGGGTCGGCTGAGAGGAGACTATTGATCTATGGCCGGCTGAAGAGGGAAACCAAAAATTCTCCAAGGCCAAAGCAGAGTTTTCTCTGGTTTGGCTAAAGGGAGGAGAGCTCGTGAGGGAGAGTCAGCCAGATAAAGGAGAGGGGGGGGGTTGGTCTCCGTGTAAAAAAAAAAAAATCAAAGGCCAAGGGTGGGGGCGCGGCTTGGTTTCGGCCGAATACAAAAAATTAAGTTTAGGTTTTTTCATGGTTGCTCTAAATTTCTCTCTTTAAAAATTGTTCAATGTCAATTTTTCTTCTCCCCTGTGTATATGGCTGGATGTTCACTTATATAGAAAATCTCTACACGTTCTATTTAAGGAAATATTGCAATAATTATTGCAGAGATTGTCTTTTATAACCAGAACCAACAAATCCTATATATATGTTATTTTTTTTATTGCAGTGATTATTTTCCATAACCAGCACAAATCAAATCATATATCTATGGTATTTTATATTGCACTAATTATATATGATTTAGTAATTATCTCCTTGACATATTGCTTCCTTAACCCTGATGCTCTATATTATCGCCACATGTAAATCTTTATTTTTTATTTTTAAATTTTTTTATCAAAACATGGGTCGAAAATTGGGTAGCAACACCGCCTATTGATTCTTTCTTTTCCAAGCTTGTTGCCTTCTATTAAATTTGAGAAAAGCCTTGTGCTAAGCTCTTAAACCTTCACACTTAGAGTTCCTTTATCAATCTTTTCCTCATCTCTTTCACTCCTTTTCTTTTTCCTTTTTCTTTCTGCTCTACTACCTTGATTTTTAGGGGGTATTTATAAGGTTTCAAGTTAGGATTTAATCAAAGATTGAAAAGTGGACAACTTTTGATAATAAGCCATTTAGAAGGCTTGAAGTATGAGCACACAAAAAAGATTATTGGTTTTGTGAATTGGGTATCCCAGTCAATGCTGACTAAGTTGACCAATTTCGAGGCTTTGCCTGAGCAACTCCAATGTAAACGTCATCGAACACCACCAAAACTTGGTATAGGAGAAGCATACCTTTCAATTGGATCTATTCTTGCTCAATTTGGTGGTCTGTAGCTCCATATTCATTCATTTGAAGGTGCCAACTCAATCAACCGAGAATCTGAAAATACAGTGATGGCTGATCTGGGAGGAGATGTTGTTAAGTTCGTTGAAAAAAAAATGATATTTAAACATTTGATGAGAGTAGCTGATCTTTGTAGAGAGAACGTCTCTCAGTTGAATTATGGTGGTTATAGCCTGAGAGGTGGTCGGACATGCCACATTCCTTCACGTGAAAATGCCCTTAATCAATTAAAATTGCCAAAGAAAAAGCTAAACAATGGCTGAACGATGCATCGTCTAGGTTAGACCCTATAAATTAGGGTTTTTAATTTAGGATTTGACAGATTTCACTTTATTACCTATTCTTCAAATTGCTTTTAATTGCACCCGTAATTGCCTTCTAAACTCTTAATTTCATGCAATTCCACCCCTGTCAAACTCAATTGTCAGCCCCAAATTTGACCACCCGTTTCATTTTAGCCCTTGGTTATAAAATTATGCATTTTAACCCTTAGTTGATAAGAAACTTCAAATTTCTTGAATTTGGCCTCTCATTTGATCAATTTCAACTCTTGCATTCACGTGTTATGTTTAGTTTGGTCCTTGGTTTTGGATTTTTTAAATTAAGACCCTAATTGCTTGTCATACGTGTGCGGCGTTGCGACGATTGTCCACTCTCAGGTATGGTATCTATCTATCTGGCAAATATGGGCAGACAAGGAATCCTTTTCTTTTTCAGTGGAAAAAGGGAATGAGAGTCGCCACCTAGTATTTTGGTCACTAGGAACCCTAACTGGTCTCAGAGATCGGGTACGAGGACTAGTTGCGTAAAGGGAAGGTATTAATACCCCAAATACGCCCTACCTAAGGTAAGCTGCATTGTTTTATTGTCTAATATATGCTACGGTTTTATCATATTTCTAATTGTTGGTCTGTCTACGGTTTAAGGAAAGTCCTCCTCGGTAAGGAGATCCTTATCTTATCGGGTAAAACCTAACCGTCCTAACGTCAACAAAAGAACTACATTTTTTAATATCAGGAATATGTTTTACGTATAATTTCATAATCCTTGATACTAAAACAAAATAAAATATTTTTTTTCAAATTTTGAAATATTGGCCAAGTTCTCATGACTTTAATAAACTGGTTATTAAAGCCAAAATGCATGCTAAAACATTTTTTGGATTTTTCTTTGCTGTATGAAAATACGATATGAATTTTTTGAGAGACTTGACCGCATGCATGAAAACAAGGCTCTTTTTTTTGTTTTATAATTTTTACAATGTTTTGACAAAAACCAGAATTTTAATACCAAATTTATATCTTTATGGTATAAAAATACAATATAGTATTAAGCGAAATTGATAATAAAAAAATACACGGGAAAATCTCAAATTTTTTTGAAATGATTTTTCTGAATTTTTTTGGATTGGGATGGGCCGGACCCGGTGTAAAAGAAAACTGGGCCGAGAACAACCCAAAATGAAATCGGGCCAGAACCGGCCAAAAAAAAAGAACCTACTTTCTACAAGGCTGAACTGTCCGGCCGAAGGGAACAAATGGTTGGTTACTGTGATGAGCACAACAACCATTTAATTATAATTAGCTGGTTCCTGTGCGCAGCACAACAACGAGCTAATTATTTTTCATTTGCTGCAGAACGTGAATTGCTCATGTTTTGCATGCAAATGAGGAGAACAGAGAAGAGGGGACAGAGAAGGGGAGAAGATTACCTGGAATGAGGGAGCGTGGTTGTTGGGCTGACGGTGGCTTGTGGTGGCGGTGGAGGCGGCTGGGAAGCCCGGTGGTAGCTGTTGTGATTCTCTTTCTTCTTCTGTGCAAAGACACCAGTCCCCATGTCTTCTCTTTTGTTGTTTTTTTTCCTTCTCTCGATTCTGTTCTATCTCTCCCCTCTCTGTCTCTGTTCTTCCGCCCCTTGTTTTGTTTTCTCTTTCTCCCCTGTTTTTTTAGTTCTCTCCTCTCTCTTTGTTTTGGTTCTCTTTTTTTATCCCTCTCCTGCTTTCTCTTGTCCTCTCCCTTCTGCTCTCTCTTCCCCTGTATTTATAGGTGAAAAATGGGGGAAGAGAGGGCTACTACCCCTGTCCAGTCATGGCATAGGGGTAGGGTGGCCGGGGCTGCCACTGGGCAGCCGCCTCAGGGCCGCCTGAGGGGCTTGTCCCCTCTGTTTTTCGTCTGATGGTAGGCCACGGGTCAAAGTTTAGGCAAGTGGATGTCTTTATCGGTTTTTTTAGTCTCAGGAGAGAGAGGGAGAGGAGCAGATGCAGGGGAACAAATGCTTCTTCTTCCCCTGCCTCTGCGCATCCAGAGGAAGAAGAAGACCCACAGTGCAGTTCAAAACAGCACCATTTTGGGCTTTTTTTTTTTAAACAGTGGATGAAACGATGCCATTTTGTCTAAAACACACCATTTCATTTAAAGGAAATGGCACCAAAACTTGTCAATTTCCGAATCAGTCCTCAAGAAGTCCTCAATTGCAAATTTGATTTTAAAATTCAATTCAATTGCATCCCTGCCAAATTCAATTGTCGGCCCTGAAGTTGGCCGTCTTTTTCACTTTAGTCCTTGGTCTCTGATTTATGCAATTTGACCCTCAATTGATCAATAAACTTCCAATTTCTTCAATTTGGCCCCTGATTTGGTCAATTACAACCCCTCTATTTACGCGCCTTTTCTAGTTTGGTCCTTGGTTTTGGATTTCTTCAATCAAGTCCCTAATTGGCCATCAAACTTCAATATTTATGCAATTAAGCCCCTGATTTGACCAAATTAACTCTCAAAAACTATAATTTGACCCCAAAACTTTAATTTCTTCCAATTAAAGCCTAAATTGACTTAAAAATCAATTTTTCTTGCAATCAAACCCTTCATAAATTTAATTAAACCTTCAATAAAATTCAATTGAGTCCATAACATCTAATTATGGACTTTTCTCCTCAAAATTGAATTTTCTTTTTCGACAGGGCTCTCATCAGTCAAATATATAGTATCAAATTTCAATCTTTGTATTTTTGAATCTCCTCAACCAATTTTTGACCATTTTCTAGGCGCTCCGACATCCTATTCTCATTGCTATTATATATATATATATATATATATATATCCGGATGTCTTCCAACTATATTTTTTTTGTATTTTTCTTGTATTTTTTTCCTTTTTTGTGTGGGGACCCAAAAATGAGTTAAAACAGATGCCCCCTCTTTACAATATTTATGGAGCAAAGACTTTGCATAGTAAGTTTTGTAAAGATAAACAAAACTGAACTTCCAAAACTGATCTTCTCGAAGCTTGGTTGATCTGAAACTTTGTCTTTGCAGCAATCCCCTTCAACTCGAAAATTAACTTGGTTATCTTGAGATCCCGATCTGGCGATCCTCTGAATTCTATCTTTCATTGGGTTAACTTGGAATCTCATCAGGCGATTCCCTTTAACCAGAACTTGAAATCCTCTGCGTGGTTAGGCTAACCCATGATCCCATCTGGCGATCCCCTTTAACTAGAACCAAAATCCGTGCGTGGTTGGGCTAACTTGAGATCTTATCTGGAAACCTCTAACTAGAACCAAAGTCTGTTTTCGTGTAGCTTGGTCAACCTGAAATCCCTTCGAGCGACTCCCCTTAACCAAAGCTCAAATTTGGTGTTGCAGTTGAGTTAACTTGAAATCCCACCCCGTGATTTCCTTTAACCAAAACTAGTCTTGTGCGTGGTTGGGCTAACCTGAGATCTCATCTGGCGATTCCCTTTAACCAGAACCAAAATCCGTGTGTAGCTTGGTCAACCTGAAATCCTATCTGACGACTCCCTTTAACCAAAGCTAAAATCTGCACGTGGTGGTTAACCTGAGATCCCTTATGTCTATCTCCTTTAACCAAAACCTGTTTTATGGCTCGATCAATCTAAGATCCGTTCTAATCCCCTTTAATCAGAACTAAAGTCAGTGTGTAGCTTGGTCAACTTGAAATCCCATCTGGTGATTCCCTTTAACCAAAGTCCCTTCTCGCGACCTCCTTTATCCAAAATCTGTCTTGTGGCTCGGTCAATTTGAGATCCCATCTGGCGATCCCCTTTAACCAGAATCACAGTCGATACGTAGCTTGGTCAACTTGAAATCCCATCTGGCGACTCCATTCAACCGAAGCTAAAATCTATGTATTCTTCCTGATGACAGGGTTCGTACTGAAGACTCTTCTTGCTGACGAGGTTGATCTTTTCTTTTTTCGTTCCAGGGTCAAAACTGTAATTTCTTTGCTATTATCAACTCAATGATTCTTTCTTTGTCCACAATCTCGCGGGACTTCATTGAGAATTTTTCTGTAACAAATCAAAAATATACGTGCAATGCTCTGAAGTTAGATGACATCCTTACCTAGTTTGAAACACTGGTCCCTTTAGTTTCGTAGAACTCTTTCTTGATATGAGCTTGTTCATGTGTTTGAAGTCATATGCTGAAATCTGTTTCTCACGTTGTCCTTCTTACCCATCACATCCCAAGGAAGAAATCCCCAAGCTCTTTTTTTTGTTAGGTGACCCTTTTCTAAAAATGCATGATTTGTCATTACTTTTTATCATGCTCTTGTCAATGCTTTAATTTTCCTTTCTCAAATTAAGGGCTTTTTGGTTTTTGTTCTAGCACAAAAATATTTCCAAAAAGAAAAAATCTTTAAAAGACTTGAATTTGTTCATGACAACTAAAACTTTCAACATACGCATCGAAAACTCTTTTAAGCCATTCATATTGAGGGTTTTATCGGTTTCTGGAATGCAGTTTGTCTTTAGGTCGAGCTTTTACAAAAGGTGACCTTCTGTTTAATCTTTTTGAAAGGTTGCAAGTATCTACTTGAAAAAGGCTGTGTAGAAAAGTGGATTGTCTCATATTAGCATTTTTCTTGCATGGACAAAAGCGGATTATCACTCCTTTATCAAGTCCTGTGAATCATAAGACCAACATTTATCAACCCGGATTATGTGCGCTTGATTAGAAAGGACTTCTAAAGGCTTGTAATGTAGGCTACATCTATGGGCTATGAAAGAAAAGGATGCTTTAAGGCTCAAAAGTGTTTAAGGGTTTAAAGACTTAGGACCACTCTTCTTCTATCTCTTGTTCTTGTGAAGTTGTCTTGTAGGCTATGTTTGGAGAAACTTGCTTAAGGATCCTTATCTCAGTCTTAAAGCATCATCAAACCATCATCTTTTTTTTTTTTTACTTTCATGAGATGCCCCCAAGTGTTGGGTTCCGTCTTTCAAAGATCCAAATGTTTTTTTTTTTTTTTTGTAATTTGCTCAAATTCCTTCTCCCTTTTCTTCTTAGCCTTTCTCAATCGTTGGGCTTCCATTCTTTACTTTTTTTTTTACCATTGATTCTACCATTATCTTTATCTTTTCTAATAATAGATCTCTTATTGCCCCCAGTGTGGGGGTGTGGTCCTAGTTAAGGTTTTCATAAAGAAGAAACTTGTTCCGGCTCAAATGGGGATCACAAAGGATAAAATCTTTAGAAAGTGAAGGGATGACAAAAATGACCTTTCCTCATTTCGAGACGCACATTATTAAGATCGGTAAACCTTGTTCTTATCTCAAAAGAAAAATACGGGTGATTACAAATATGATTACTTAACCATTTATCCATACAATTCAAACTGCTATCAGAGACAAGGTTTTATCTCAGGGTTAGCTTTGGGATTTGTTTGGTTTGGTTACCTCTTTACCGGGAAGTGCTTAAATTTCATCTTTGAGCGTTTTATGATACATTCCTTGTAATCATGCACAAAGCCAGTTCTTTCAAGATTTTCCTTTTTAGAAAATAAACAAATTAAGTGCTGTGAGATCAATGCAATGAAAAGAAAAGGGTTCTTTACATAAAGAAATCATGGCCAAACTTCATTTTATTGATTTTGGGAGAAAACTGAACACAGTAGACTATATCTTTTTACAGAGTCAGAATTCACAGGTTTGGCTAGATCTTCTCCATCCATTCTAGACAACTTTAGAGCTCCTCCCGAGGAAGCCTTCTTCACTACATAAGGACCTTCGTAATTTGGAGCCCATTTGCTTTGATCTTCTCTTGGTAGAGACAATAGTTTCTTCAGCACTAGACCTCCTTCTTGGAACACACGAGATCTAACCTTTTTGTCATATGCCTTGGCCATCCTTTTCTGGTAAAGTTGATGATGACAGATTGCAGCTATCATTTTTTCACTTATAAGGTTTAAGTGTTCATATCTCACTTTGGCCCATTCAGCCTCTTCTAATTCCGAATCCATCAACACCTTTAACGAGGGGATTTCTACTTCTAAAGGCATCACCGCCTCCATTCCATATACCAGAGAATATGGAGCAGTTCCTATCAAGGTTCTTATTGTAGTGCGATATGCATGGAGAGCAAATTGTAACATCTCATGCCAATCCTTATAAGTGACTACCATTTTCTGAATAATTTTCTTGATGTTCTTGTTGGTTGCTTCCACGACACCATTCATCTTTGGCCTGTATGGTGAGGAATTTGAATGCTTGATTTTCCATTTGGTACAGAGCTCCATTATCATTTTTTTGTTGAAATTCTATGCATTATCGGTCACTATCTTTTCTGGCAAACCATAACGACAAATCAAGTCTTTTTTTATAAACCTCTTCACCACTTTCTATGTTACGTGGGCGTATGAACTGGTTTTTACCCATTTCATGAAGTAGTCAATAGCTACGAGGATGAATCTATGCCCATTGCTGGCTTTTGGGTTAACAGGCCCAATCACATCAATCCCCACATCGCAAATGGCCAGGGAGATGCTAGATTAAACAGAGGAGTCGGAGGCGCATTGACTTTATCACTATGCATTTGACACTTATGACATTTCCTGACATAGTTGATGCAGTCTTTCTCTAACGTCATCCAGAAATAATCGGCCCTTTGTATTTTCCTTGCTATCATATGCCTGTTAGCATGAGTTGAGCAAATCCCTTCACAGACCTCGCGTAAAGCATTTCTAGCATCTGTCTCATTCAAACACATTAGCAAGGTTCCGTCAAATGATCTTTTATACAAAATTTCTCCGTCTAGATAGAAATCCATGGCCAATCTTCTTAGGGTTTTCTTATCTATCTTCGAAGCTCCCACTTGATACTCCTGATTTTGCACAAAATTCTTGATATCGTAGTACCAAGGCTTTCCATCTATCTCTCCTTCATTTGAGCAACAATGAGCTGGGTTATTTCTGATGTCAATGTGTATAGGCTGTACCTTATGCCCGAGATCAATCGTAGCCATAACAACCAATGTGGCCAAAGCATCCGCAAAATGGTTCCCTTCTTTTCCTAGATGGGTGAATTTTATCTCTTCGAATTCTTCTGACAGTGTGGATAAATATTCCTGGTACGACCTCAACTTTTCTTCCTTGGTTTGCAATTCTCCTTTCACCTAACAGATAATCAACATTAAGTCACCATATACATCTATCTTTCTGATCTTCTGCTCTAATGCAGCTTCTAAGCCGAGGATACAAGCCTTATATTTAGCTGTATTGTTGGTGATTTAAAATGCAATTTAACTGAAACTGGATATTGCTTCTTATCTGGAGAGATTATTACCGCACCAGCCCCATTACCATATACGTTTACTACCTCTTCCAAAAACATGGTCCACCAATCTATCTTCTTTTCTTCTTCCTCTATTGATAGTACATTTTCATCAGGGAAATCAAAATCTAATGACTCATAATCTTCAACAGTGTTATTAGCTAGGTGATCAAAAATCGCGTTTCCCTTCACTGTTTTCCTTGTCATATACACTATGTCATATTCTGACAGCAAAACCTGCCACCTTGTAATTCTGCTTGAGAGGTAGGGCTTGTTACATATATACCTTAATGGATCCATTTTTGAAATCAACCAAGTGGTGTGATAGAAAATATAATGTCATAATCTTTTTGCCGCCCATCCCAATGCACAACATAGTTTTTCTATCACCGTGTATCTAGACTCACATTTAGTGAACTTCTTACTTAGGTAATAAATAACCCTTTCTTTCCTCCCAGTTTCATCATGCTGACCTAGTACACATCCCATAGCTGTTTTAGTTCTTTCTTTCCTCCACGTTTCATCATGCTGACCCAGTACACATCCCATAGCTGTTTCAGTTACTGTCAGATACAATATTAAAGGTCTTCCTGATACAGGAGGAACAAGCAAAGGTGGACTTTGTAAATAATGCTTGATTTTATTGAATGCCTCCTCACACTCCTCATTCCAAGTCCTAGGATTCTTTTTCCTCAGTAGTCGGCAGATAGGTTCACATGTTGTGGTTAGTTGAGCTATAAATCGGGCAATATAGTTCAATCTTCCCAAGAATCCCCTCACTTCCTTCTCTGTCTTTGGGGATGGCATGGATTGGGTGGCCTTTGCTTTATCAGGATCCACCTCTATACCTTTGTGTCTGATCACAAATCCTAGTAGCTTGCCGGACTTAACTCCAAACAAACTGTAACAACCCCGATTTCCTACATCCTTTTTTGCAATACATTGGAAATTTTCAGGTAATTTGTTTTTTAGATATTCAGGTTCCACCAAAATTTCTATCAAAATTTCGGCATAGTCTCCCATATACTGGGAGGTCCCAAGTTATCGACAAAATCATATTACACTTCCAATTTTAATTCACATCCTGATCCAATCATCCTGGATCTCAACCCAACTCATCATTATCATCATCAACACAACACATCTTATTCAATAACATCATATAATGTAATTCAAGTGAAAGATTCGATTTCAACTATAAACATGTATGGTTAAATAGGTACTTAGAGTTACAAACATTAGATTAAAGTCATACATTTAAATTTACGGATTAATATTACATTTCAAGTTTTAGGAGATAAGACTCTTAATTTACAAATAATTACATGGTCAAAGCAAAAGGTAACTAAACCAATATCATTCCTAATGCGACCCTGATGGACTTGAAAATAGAAATTAACGTGTACACATAAGTATAAAAAGGTAGTAACAAACAATAACAATGATAGGTAATAATCTCCATAGAATTTATTTTGAGAATAAACCTCTTTTACAACATGCATTTTCCATCTATTACCAATATCCATCGAATATCCTATCACATTCATTGAGAATAATTTCATCTTGGAAATCTCAACACAACTCAACGATTTTCGAACACCATCTCCTTATAAATCAATTCTCACTTTGTACCAAGATATTCCTCTTCTGGTATCATTAGCTTATCTCAATCTTTTGGAATAACTAATCAATATTTTCCTTTTTATTTTCTGGAAGGTAATTACCAACACTAATAAATCTCATTAGTATCATCAGTCTTCTAATGTTGGGCTAGACTAATCAATTACATTCACGTGCCGATATTAATATAATTGATTAGTATCATTAACTATTCCTATCTAGAGTATCAAATCTTATTCATATCTGGTTTACCATCAAAGTTGCAGATGTCAAGAACCCTTGACATCATTAGCCTCCTTACCTGGAGTAGCTAATCACACCAGGAATGGTTGCCGATACCAATGTTACCCATTGATATCATTAACTATTTTCGACATGGAATAATTAATCAACTTATCTTTTTCACTGAACCAGGAGTAACCCTGCCGATGTTAGTAATCTTTACTAACATTATTAGTCACCCAATTGCTCGGGATCGACTAATCAATTTAAGAAATGCCGACATTGATGAAACCTCATCGATACCATTAGCTATCCAAACTCGGATAGCTAATCAATGTCACCTGAAATGCTGGTACCAATGAAACCTCATCGATAGCATTAGCTATCCAAACCCGGATAGCTAATCAATGTCACCTAAAATGCCAATACCAATGAAACCTCATTGATACCATTAGCTATCCAAACTCGGGTAGCTGACACGACCAAAAGATTGATGTCTTCTCCCAAGTGCAGGAGTGTCGAAGTAATAAATAACCCGGCAAGACCGGGGTCGAACCACAAAGAGGTTAATTGTATAAATTATAGTTAACAGCAACACAAT
>Ga0325411_1001315_pt1 | contig 27614 bp, 15 predicted proteins | sample PopdelMetagenome_13_FD_206181 | JGI IMG/M metagenome (GOLD analysis project Ga0325411, IMG submission 206181) | Populus deltoides microbial communities from Bellville, Georgia, United States - Xylem-PdIQD-R4 | ecosystem: Host-associated > Plants > Phyllosphere > Stem > Wood/Secondary xylem...
ATACACACGCCGGATTGATTGCTGAACTTTGCAAAGGATTAGTGCGTGTAATTGAAGCACACGGGACTTTAAGACAAATGCCAGCTGCGCACCTGACAAATGTGCCTTAATAATTGACGCACACGGGGAAGACAAATGCCAGCTGCGCACCTGACAAATGTGCCTATAATGTCATTATCCATCATGGCAAGGCAACTTATTGAAATGGTCAATCGGGAATGTTCCGCAGCTGCTGCCACCATAGCCTTGCTGAATGATGTGCCCGCTAACAAGGAGATTCCTGCTCTAAAAAATTGATGGGGCTTTGTGAAGATTACTGAGGTGTAAATCTGAAAAAAGCTTTGAATATTTATGTAGAAATAAAAAAAAATTTACCAATCAAATTTCCCAGTTTATTAATTTAATTTTATTTTTTTATAAATATATAACATGAAAAATAAATGAGCCTACACATATTTCTTGACTAATGAAAGGTTGACACTTAAGATGAGATATTTAAGATATCTTATCATAAATACAAGATCCTGTTATTAAATATCAACTAATAAAATCATGTCATGTGGCATTGGAAAAGAATTTAAGAGCCCCTACAAATCTCTATAAATAAAAAGTCTCACCCTATATAAAAAAAAAAGAGGAATTCTTGAAGATACAATTTTTTTTCAAGACAAACTCTTCAAACAAAAAAGTTCTCTCTTCAATCAAGGAGCCTAAATGACCCATAAGACTTCCCTAATTTTGATGGTGATGATGTGCATAAATAGTTATACAAATGCAATCAATACTTTGATATAGAGGAGATTGCTAAAACTAAGAAGCTTAAGTTGGCTTCCTACTATTTAAAGGGAATGACCTTATATTGGCACCAGAACTTTATGAAAAGCGAAGGTGGCCAAGTAGTAACTTGAAGTGAATATATAAAAGCAATATGCTATAGGTTTGATGGTCAAAAGGATCCACTAGAGAAGCTTAAGGATCTTAGGCACATGGAAGATTTAAAGGTTTACACTAGGGACTTTGACATACTATGGAACATGATAGAAATCAGTGAGAAATAAGCTTTGATGTTTTTCTTAGAGGGATTGAAAGTGGAAATAAAAAAACATGGTTAAGATGTTCGAGCTTAAAGTCTTAAATCAAGCCTATAATTTGGCACATTTACAAGACAATACTCGAGCCAATAGAAGATCCCACCAAAACTATCCAAATCTGTTTCACTAAACACTAACCAAATAGTTCAATCTAGACTTAGAAATAATAAAACACCTTATAAAATTTCACCCATATTAACCACTAGCAATATAAAACAACCACAAAACATCACATTACCTACTCCTAACCCATATTTTTAATACAAACCTATCATGAAACTCATTAAATCTGTGAGAAATTAGGAGTTAAATGAGAGGAGGGCCAAAAGATTGTGTTTTTAGTGTGATGAAAAGTTTGTGCCAGGCCATAAATGTAAAAAATAAAAAATTATACTAGTGTAAAGTTGATGATGAAGGTGAGGATGTATAGAATAGTAACAATGTTGATGAAGAAGAACCTAACCTTGAACAAGTGACTCATCACATAACAATCAATATATTAGAAGGAGTTTATGGCTTCCATACTCCTAGGGTCATTGGAAAAGTGGATAAACACCCACTTTTTATTATGGTGGACTCAAGCACTATAATTCCATTAACTCTAATTTAGCTATTAAGTTATAACGTGACATGTCACATTGTGATGTCGACCGAGAATTTTTAATATTGAGTTAAAATATATATATTAAGGAAAATTAGAAGTCGTTACCTAGTAATTAAAAAAAAATTAGAATCCTAAAAATCAGCACTGGTTCCAAGGTTAGTTATGCCTCAAGAAATAACAACCTCATCCTTACCATGTTCTTATGAAAAGTTACATTTATTATGTGTTTTTCTCCCAAATTCATCTTTTTATTGCCTTTAATTATCCTAATTGTTTTTAACTTATTTTTTATTTAATTTCTAATCATTTTGTGAAAAAATTAATGTCGATCATGTTTAAAAATGACTTGTCGTTTTAGTTATTCACGAAAAAACTATCACTAGTCCTCAAAAAATAAGACTTGTCTTTTGTAAGATTTTGACATCGGTCCTGTAAAACAAACTTGTCATTTTGGTTATTTGTAATTCTTTTGAAATTGATCCCAGTAAAAAAGACATGTCAATTAAGTCATTTTTTAAAATGGATATTGGACTTATAAGAAAGATAAAATTTGGATTGAGTTTTTAAGTTTATTGGGTATGTCGGCCCAATGAACCTTTTAATTTTGGCCAAGTCTTAATGGACTTAACAAATTTGTTATCAAACCTAAATATGCATGAATATGAAAAACATGTTGTTTTTTTAATGGACTTTGCAAATTTGTTATTAAGTCCATATATGCATGAATATGAAAAACATTTTTTTCTTTTTTTTTAAACAAAAAAACTAGAAAGACAAATATTTTTTTGTATATGGATAGAATATGCAATCATGATTTTTTGGAAAGAATTAGTCGTGAAGTTTCTTTAAATAAATAAATATATCCCCAAATCATAACAATGCAGAATATGTTCGAGTCTCACAAACCTCAGGGCCACTGTAGACTTACATGGTCGTTAATTTCAGAGTCTGTGGGATTAGTCAAGGTGTGCATAAGTTGGCTTGGACACCCACGTTAATCTAAAAAAAAATAATGTAGAATATGAATGCATTTCTTATATAAAGAAATATGAATTAAATAAAAACCATGCGAAGGGGAGGCTAGACTAAGAACATGAATATAAAAAAGCTAACTAATAGCCTTAATTGAAGACTTAAATGTGCTTGCATAACTTTGGTTAGAAAGTGATCTTACATATGCTTATTTTTCTGATATCCCTATGATTTTACTCTTGAATAAGGAGGCACATTTAACACTGACAAACTTGATTACTGTGTTCCTAGTGTTTGTGTTTCTTTGTTATAGAAATTTAAATATATATTTTCTTATGAAATTCCAAGTGGATTGCCACCTAAAAGAGGTATAGAGCATCGGATTGACCTAGTACCAGTTCAACTATTCTTAATAGACCAGCCTATAGAAGTAATCTTGAGAAAACAAAGAAGCTTCAAAGGCAAATGGAGGAGTTAATGTTGAAATGGTATATTTGAGAGAGTATGGGTCCATGTGCTATTCCTGTACTTTTAATACCTAAGAAAGATGATACTTGAAGAATGTTAATTGATTGTAAAGCAATCAATAACATAACGGTAAAATATAGATATCATATTCCTAGATTGGATTATATGCTTGATGAATTTCATGGATCTTATTGTTTTCTAAAATTGATCTTAAAAATAGATATCATCAAATTAGAATAAAAAAAGGTGATGAATGAAAAACTATTTTTAAAGCTAAATATGATTTGCACGAGTGGTTAGTCATATTTTTTAGACTTACTAATGCGCCTAATACTTTTATAAGATTGATGAACCATATATTGTTTGCATTCATAAGTAGGTTCATAGTTGTTTACAATAAATGATTAGATGAATATATAGATCATTTAAGACATGCACTTGATGTTCTTGGAAAAGAAAAGTTTCTATCTTAATCTAAAGAAGTGTGACTTTTGTATGGAAAATATTGTTTTTCTTGGATATGTTGTTAGTGAAAAAGATATTGTTAAGGCTATAAAAGAGTGGCCTACACCTAAAATGGTAAGTGAGCTAAGAAGTTTTCATCGATTGACTAGTTTCCATATATGGATGTAAATGGATATGTAATATGTTGTGCTGGTGCATAATGGAATGCAAACCAATCAAAGAATAAAATTTGTACATTATGAGTCTCAATGTAAGCATAAAATTGTTTTATATATATATATATATATATATGTATATGTATATGTATATATAGTAGGTTTTAAATAGAAAATTGAACAAGAGAAAGCTTTTAATTTGTTAAAAGAAAATTTCGGCCTCGTTACTTGTTTTGCCTAGCTTTATAAAAAAATTTGAAATTAAATGTGATGCTTTAGGTATAAGTATTAGAGTTGTTTTAAAGCAGGATAAAAAGCCCTTAGCCTATTTTAGTGAAAAACTTAATGGTGCAAATCTAAACTACCCATCATATGATAAAAAGTTGTATGCATTAATAAGAACTTTGGAGACTTAGCAACATTACCTTTGGCCTGAGGAGTTCATGATTCATACCGATCACCAATCTTTAAGACACTTGAAAAGTCAAGGTAAGTTGAATCGTAAACATACCAAGTAGGTGAAATTTACTAAGACATTCCCATATGTTATAAAATAAAAGCAAGGTAAAAAATATAGTTGCAAATGCATTATTATGAAGGTATGTTCTTCTTAATACCTTGAATACTAGACTTTTAGGATTTAAGTATGTGAAAGAAATATATCCCAATGATAATGATTTCAATGAAATTTATTTCCAATGTGAACTTACAACAACTAATGGATTCTTAGGCATGTTGGATTTTATTTCAAGATAAAAGATTATATGTGCCTAATTATTTAAAATATGAATTGCTTGTAAGGGAAGCTCATGGTGACATATTAATGGGACACTTTGAGATTAGCAAGACTTTAGAAGTTTTACATGGATATTTTTATTGGCATAACATGAAAAGAGATGAGTAAAAAATTTATGATAGGTGCATAACATATAAACAAGCTAAGTCTAAAGTTATGCCTTATGAGTTATATACACCTTTACCTGTTCCTAATGAACTTTTGGTTGATATTCTTATAGACTTTATTTTGGGTTTACCCAGGTTAATAAAAGGAATAGACTCCATATCTAATATTGTATATAGATTTTTTAAGATGACACATTTCATATCTTGCTATAAAATTGATGATGTAAAGAATATAACATGTCTATTCTTTAGGGAGGTAGTTCAGTTACATGGTGTTTCAAGGAGTATTGTGTTTGATCGAGATATTATGTTTTCGAGCTACTTTTAGAAGGTTTTGTGGGGTAAGTTAGGAACTAAAATTTTTATTTTATACTACTTGTCATTCACAAATAAATGGTCAAACTGAAGTAGTAAACAAAACTTTCACTCAATTATTAAAAGCTATCTTAAAAATTAAAAATATTGTTTGTCATTTATTAAATTTGCATATAATCATAATATACATTCTACTACTGATTATTTACAACTTGAAATTATTTATGGTTTAAACCTTTAACACCATTATAGTTGATTCTTTTACCTGTTGATAAAAAAGTTAGCTTTAATGGTAATAAAAAAGCATTAGTAATGAAAGACTTACATGCAAAAAAAATGACAACAAATAAGAAAAAAAAGAAAGAGCAATATGCATTCAAGACAAATAAATGATACAAATTAGCAAGGTTTTATAATTTACTTTTTGTTAGATATTTTGATCTAAAATCTCCAATTACATCTATATATATATATATATATATATTTTTTTTTTTTCTTTTCAAGAATAAACTATTCTATAACAATGATCATGACTATTCTTTTAGCAAGTATAAGACCATGTCATGAAAGCAATTTCAAGCTTTCGATTGAAAATGCTTCACTTGTGGCTAAAATTTATATAGACTATAAAAAACAACCAATTATAAAGTCGTTATTGACATCAAGGATTCAAAGCATGATCAAATTAGAAAACATCATGATCTAAAGATATCCATTATGGGTAACTATTGATTATTGAATGTTGAAATAACAAAACAAATGAACACCTTGTAAATTTGTTTACAATGCATATTACATGAGGATGTAATGAAAGTACATCGACTTAATGATTGCTTTGTTTTTTATTGTTAGTTTAAGCAACTCGCTATGATTAACATGCATCGATGCAAAAGTAAATAATCAATGTTTTTTTACTTTAGATTTTGCACTTGTTTTCTTTATTTTTTTCATTTTTTCTAAGTTTTATCAATCAACTCGCCGTACGGCAACTCCTTTAGATATCAATTCTTTCAATGTCTTTATATTTCATTTTATTATGTATTATTAGCTTTTTAGATTAGTCTAAGCGCTCTTCAACTTTTTATTCCATTGATGTTATACTTGCGACAATCATGCGTGTATTTGACCTATTATAATCTTTACTAGTTGAATGTTTGTGATACGCGTGAGTTTACTTTTTATTTTTATAAAAATACTCTAAAAATTTATAATACAAAAAATAATATTTTTTTAATATGAATAATTATATTTTTTCAAATTTATTAATTATTTTATTAATAATATTAATTATAATAAAATTAATAATATTTATAACATAAATGATAATATTTTTAATATTCATAGTATTAATTATAACAAAAATAATAATATTTATAAGTTAAATAATATTATTTTTGATATGAATATTTAGAATTATAATAAAAAAAATAATATTTAACACATAAATAATTATATTAAGAATTCTAAGGATGATTATAACACAAATAATAATATTTTTTATATAAAAATTTAAAATTATAAGAGAAATAATAATATTTATAACGCACATTATTATATTAAGAAAATCGAAGAATATTTATAACACAAATTATTTAGGTCCTGGTGAGGACCCAAGTGAATTAGATCCTGAAGCAGGACCCATTACCATTGGGTCCACGACCAGCGTGGGGTTGGGCACGGACACGTCAAGGTCCAATATGGAGTTGGTCGCGGTCGTGTTCAAGCCCAATGTGGGGCTGGGTGTTGACACATCCAGATCCATTATGAAGTTGGATGTGGTCGCGTCTAGGCCCAACGTGGGAGTGGGCATGTACGTGTCCAAGTCCAATATAGGGTGGACGCGGTCGCGTCAAGCCCCATCGTGGGGTTGTGCACGGTCGCGTCCAGCCCCAATGGTGGGTTGGGGGTGGAGGCGTCCAAGGTTGGACCTGGATGTGTCCACGCCTAACGTGAGGTTGAGTTGGACGTGCCCAGGTCCGGGCATCAACCTAACCCCAAGCTTGGCGTGGACCCAACCCCCGTGGGTCCGAGAAAAGGCACCAAGTCCTCTGGTCACGGATCCAAACCCTAAGCTTGTTTGGTCCAGTCAAAGACCCCACCCCCATGGGACCAGGCATCAACCTAACCCCCTAGGCCCGAATAATACCCCAGCCCACTTGGGTTCGTCCACGACCCAAAAACCACCCACCTTAGGTCCGGATAGGCCCTAAGCCCAACGACCTGGTTGGGCGTGGACGCCTCCAGGTCCAAACCCCATGTTGGGCCTGGACGCGTCCAAGCCCATCCCCACGCAAGCCCGGGCAGCTCAAGCGGCAGATGTCCTCATGTGGGGGCGCGAGCCTGGCTTATGCCTAAGGCAATGGCACACAATACCGAGCGTCACGTGGTGCTCGGGTCTGACCCAGGGCAAGGGCAAGCTAGTGTTAGTGCCATGTGGTGCTCGGGTTAGACCCGATGTAAGGGTTGGTCAGCCTAAGCGCCAGGTGTCACCACGTGGGGGCACAGACCTTGTTCACGCCTAGGACAAGGGCAAGCCAGCCCCAGCGCCACGTGGCGCTCGGGCTTGACCTAGCGTAAGGGCATGTCAACCGAAGCACCAGGTGTCCTCACGTAGGGCCGCGGGCCCGGCTGACACCCAGGGCAACCCCACTAAAACTTGAAGCGATTATTTTCTCCCTAACCATCCATTCAATGCCAAATGCATCTCAGTAAAAAGACAACCCCATCCCTCCCCCGCAGCCCTTGCAACTCTTTGTGGCCAGGGTTGAGCTGCTATTATATTACTCCAATCCACAGTGCTTTAAGTCCAGGTAAATAGTAAGAGGGGCACTTGGATGCCCGTGCTACGCGGTGGGCTTACTTTTTATTTTCATAAAAAATACCTGTAAAAATTTATAATACAAAAAATGAATTTTGTAAATATTAATAATAATTTGTTTTCAAATTTATTAATTATTTTATTAATAATATTAATTATAATAAAAAATATTTATAACACAAATGATAATATTTTTAATATTCATACTATTAATTATAATAAATATAATAATATTGATTACATAAATAATTATATTAAGAATTCGAAGGATGATTATAACACAAATAATAATATTTTTTATATCAATACTTTGAGTTATAATAAAAATAATAATATTTATAACACAAATAGTAATATTTTTGATATGAACACTTTAAGTTATAAGAAAAATAATAATATTTATAACACACATTATTATATTAAAAAAACCAAAGAATATTTATAACACAAATTATTTGTGTCTTGGTGAGGACCCAAGCAAATTGGGTCTTGAGGTAGGACCCATTACCATTGGGTCTTGCGTTGGACCAATTGCATTGGGTCTAGCGCAAGACCTGATCGTGCCCAGACCAAAAGTAGGGTTGGGCGTGGACACGTCTAGGGCCAACATGGAGTTAGACGTGGTCGCGTCTAGACCCAACGTGTGGTGTGGCGCGCACGTGTCCAGGTCCCATATGGAGGAGGACACGGTTGCGTCCAGACCCAACATGAGGTTCGGCGGGGACGCGGTAAGACCCAGCGTGGGTGGGCATGGTCGTGTCCAGACCCAATGTAAGGTTGGGCGGGGACGCGGCCAGACCCAGCTTGGGTTGGGCACGGTCGCGTCCAGACCCAATGTGGGGTTGGGCGGGAACACTTCTAGGCCCAACATGGAGTTAGATGCAGCTGCATCCAGACCCAACGTGAGGTTGGGCGTGGATGCGTCCAGATGGCGCTCAGGTCAGACCCAACACAAGGGCAGGCCATCCCGATCCCCACGTGACGCTCGGGTCAAACCCAGCGCAAGGCTAGGCCAGTCCAAGCGCCAGGTGTCCTCACGTGGGGCGCAGGCCTAGCTGACATTCATGGCAAGCCAGACCCAGCCCCAGCGCCACGTGGCGCTCGAGTCTAACTTAGCACAAGGGCAGGTCAGCCCAAACGCCAGATGTCCTCACGTGGGTGCGTGGGCCTAGCTGACACTCAGGGCAACACCACCAAAACTTGAAGTGATCATTTTCTCCCCAACCATCTCTTCAATGCCAAATGCATCCCAGTGAAAAGACAACCCCACTCCTCCCCTGCTGCCCTCATAACTCTTTACGGCAAGGGCTGGGCTGCCATTACACTACTCCAATCCACAGTGCTTTGAGTCTTAGTAAACAATAACAGGGGCACTAAGCCTTTTTGGTATATTGTATAACTAGTTTTTTTCCCGCGCCTAAAGCTTGGAAAAAAATATGTTTTAAATGTAAAAAAAATTTAATATGTAGACGGTAAATAATTTTTTTTGACATTATTATAATAGTTTAAACTTGAAACTACTTGATTTTTGTTTATTTAGAGTTTAAAATTAAATTATATATGAATTGTTTTGATGTTACCTTATTAATTAGATAGATAAAACAACATTAAAGAAAAAAACAAGTCAAGTTAATCCTAGTCAACACGTAAAGCCCGTAACCTGGGTTATAGACTCCACTGAATTGAATTATTTTTTTTTGTTTTATTATAAGATAAAATTACTAAAATTGATTTACCGTCAACCCAATACTGAAGGATAAAATTCAATAAAAACCCTATACTAAATGATGGCATTAAATAAAAACCAAAAGATAAAAAGATGGGAAAAAAGCCCCAACCACTTTGGGCTAAGGCCTACCCACAAGAATCAGGAGTGTTTGTTTAAAAATGTTTTTAAATTGAAAATGTATCAAAATAATATTTATTTATTTTTATTTTAGATCAGCACATCAAAATCATAAAACAATCCTAAAAAGTATCAATTTAATGTTTTTTAAAATGAAAAGTAATTTAAAAAGTATTTTGAAAAATAAGTTAAATCGCATTACCAAACACATTCTTAATTGATATAGGGTTAGGGTAACAAAAATGATAAGAAGAGAGAGTTTTTGAAAATTGTATATTTAAAAAATATATATTTTTTTTATCTTTTTACAAAAAAATAATCAATGGGGTCTTACACACACACACACACACACACACACACACACACACACACACACACACATATATATATATATATCATTGTGTTCAATTTTAAAATCATTGAGTCTCAACATTATATATAAACTATACATATTTATCAAACATCCTTAACATTTCACAATTGAACTATTTCTTACACCATTAACATATCATATGTTAACGCTTATTATATAGTATGTCTAGCAAAACAAATTTTAGTGTAATGTTAAAGAAATTAATTAATATCTAGCAAAACAAATCAATTATCATGTTAACACATATTACATTAAGATTGTGTTCAATTTTTAACACTCAACCTGTCAACACTTATTATTTAATTTATAATTCTAAAACAAACACAATCTTAATATAATATACACTACGGCATTAAACAGTTTTACCAATGGATTAATTCTGTTGGTGTAAGGAACAAAAATCATCGGTACTATTTTTACCGACAGTATCTTCGACGGAATGAGTCCGTCGGAGTCATGAGCGTCAGTAATTTCTAATTCCGTCACAATTTTTGTCGGTAATTAAAAAAACAAATACCGAAGGAAAAATCGACGGTATTACAAATGGCTAAGCATGCCAAAAAAATTCCGGCCACCAAGTTACCGGCGGAATAAAAATGTCTGTATGTTCAACGGTAATTACTGATGGATATTCCATCGGTGATTGTGGCATGGAATTATCGACGGATATATTCTGTCGGTAAAAGTGGCACGACCGTAAATTTTTTAAACTATCCTAAAATACCAACGAACAGATTCCCTCTGTAAAGCCGTAGGTATTTATTTAAAATATTTTTTAAAAAATTATTTATTAACAGTTAAAAAACTTAATAACCAAATAAATTTGCATTAAACATTAAAAATGTAAAAATAATATTAAATAATATTCATCGAACTATTCATTACAAATTTAATGTTTTAAAAAACAAAATTAAACTAATTAAAATAGCGGCGGAGCTGGAGGAGGAGGAGGAGGAGGAGGAGGAGGAGGAGGAGGAGGAGGCTGGTTGTTGTCGGGACCGTACGACCAAAAAGAAGCAGCACATATTGCCGGGACCATACGATCATCACCCATCTTTGATCTAATCTCCATGAACATTTGATGGAGCTGAGCATAATCCGTCGAGAGCCGTTCATATTGTTGTTTCAAGGCTAAAAACTCCTCTGACTGGGTGCTTGATACTGATGGAGAGCTTCCAATGGTTGAGACACTACGGGCCGACCGTAATTTTTTGGCCGTAGTGTTGGAGAGCCCGTAGATCCGATTTTTATCGGGTCCATCTGATGATCCGTCCTCCATCCACAAATCCGGATCGAAATCTGGTTGGGTCAAAGGATCGTCTCCGTATCTCTCTCTCAACCGGCTATTATAGGTCTCCTGTTTTTTTTTTTAAATCATCAAATTCAAATCAAGAAAATAATAACTTATGAAATAAAATGATTGATCGAACATACCATAAAATGCTGAGCACGGTTGTCCACGTACTGCTGCACCCTCTTTTGGCGGTCTTGACTCCACACATGCGTCTCTACAAATAGCTCCATTGGACTCGGCTCATGTCTAAAAGACGTAGCCAGTAAAGAAAAAAAAGATTGCAAGTTAAATATATTTATAAGTAACAACAAATTAATTAACGATATATTTCATTTAAATTAATCTTACCATCCGCTTCGCATGTGCGCTGAACGGGACGGAGCCGCCAGTGTGCGTGGTCACCGAACCATAAATTTACCGATTCTGGTTGACGGCTCTGGATTGTGAGTGTCGTGGGGACCGCCCAGATGTTACGTGCTCAATATATGCCGCCCATATATCTCCCGAGATGAATGGCGGTTTAAATTCCCGCCAAACCACCACCTTATTCCATCCTTCAAGACTGTTGTCCCTTGCATATCTTTTCGCCTTTTTTGGGTGTCATACCAAAAATCACGTAACTTACTTCCATAATAACTAATTAGAATTTAGAACATAAAATTATAAATAAAAAATAAATATTATTTTCGATGTTAGCTAGTTGCCACGTGATTCTCCCATACTCTCCTAACAACATTGTTGTCCACGCTGTTCCACTCAAATAATTCATTGAAAATAAAAATAGTACAAGATATAAAATTAAAAAAATTATTTATTAAAAATAAACTAGAAATTAAAAATTAACACCTACTTGAAATCGCCAAAACCAGGCATCGATATTAGGTCTCCGCTCAGGATGTCTAGAGACCTGACTCCATTGAAACAATAGAATCTCCATCGACGATTTCAACGCCAATGTAATTGTCCTGGCAGCCTCAATGTTTGTGAACTTGAAATTAAATAATATAAAAATAATTAGTTGTTCATAAATTATGTTATAAGTATTAAAAAAAAACTAAAACCTAAACAAACTTACATTGAGAGGTCATCCTTCCATTATGCCTGGTACTTGCAGGTGGATTGACCCCGCTGTGAAGGCACACCGCTTTTGCGCTGTGAAACCGCGTTAGAAGAGGCAGCATCACACGGTGGCGCAGATACATTTTCGTGATCAGCACCTAAGGAGATGTCCTCCTCGTTGCTAGAAGAACTAGGAGTAACCGTCTGCTGACGACGTGCTGTAGATTTCATTCGACGCATCTACACAAATGTATATGAATTATTACATAAATTAACTTTGATTATTTTAAAAAAATTCGGTAGCACTTCTCCTATACCAAAGACTACCCACAGTTTTCAAACCTGCAATATTTACAATAACCACAATCCATATAATCTCCATCAACATCATATATATAACCTAATATCTATAGGAATTCAATCATTAATAAAAATTCAGCAGCACCTCCCCTATATTATAGACTACCCACAGTTTTCAAACCTGCAATCTTTACAATAACCACAATCCATATAATCTCCATCAACATCATATATATAGCCTAATATCTATACCAATTCAATTATTAAAAAACAATTCAACAGCACCTCCCTTGTATTAGAGACTACCACAGTTTTCATACCTACAAATATTGATAATTACACAAATATTGCAAAATCAACTATATACAACCTAACATCTATAGAAATTCAATGTCTATATATTTTCAACTACCATTAATACAAATTCATAAATAACAATTAAAATTAATCAAAATAAGAAACAACATAACATAAATTGAACAATAACAATTATTGCAATACAAACTATAATATCATAAAAATTAATATAAACTAATTAAATTTAATTTAATTTATCAATTCACATTTATAACATAAATTCAACAATAACAATTATTTCAATACAAATAATAATATCCTAAAATTAATATAAACTAATTAAATTTAATTCTATATATCAATTCACATTTATAACATAAATTCAACAATAACAATTATTTCAATACAAACAATAATATCCTAAAATTAATATAAAATAATTAAATTTAATTCTATATTTCAATTCACATTTGTAACATAAATTAAACAATAACAATTATTCCAATACAAACAATAATATCTTAAAATTAATAAATCAAATGAAAAAACTAAATAACATTAAACAAAACATCCTAAATACAAAACAAACAATGCACAAAACTAAAAAAACACTACATTAATTCAAAAACAATTTCAAAATAAAAAATGCTTACTTTAATAATGTGTTGATTTTTAGATTTTATCTATAAACAATACACAAAACAAAGAACATCAAAAAATAATGATAATTAAAATAAAAAAATAAAGATAAAGAAAAACGATTACATACCTTTTAATATGTTTAAAACTACTACCAAAACAATAAAATCTCTTCCAAAAACTAAACTCAAATGAAGAGGAGAAGAAATAAAGATGAAAGCCAGGAGAAAAAATGAACCAAATGGGGGAGGGGGGTGGTTTTATATGCCAATTTTTCCATCGGAATTACCGACGGAACATTAAATGTTGTCGATGGCATTAAATTCCATCGGTAATTCCGTCGGAAATAAGTTGAAATGCACGCCAAAAATTTCAAAAATGCCTCCTATTTTTTTCAATCCGTCGGAAATTGTGCCTCTGGCAGGCGTGCGCTTCGGGGTGTGCGATTTCCATCGGTGATTGTGGCACAACTCTGTAATTTTTTGAAAACTCTCTATGAAATACCGACGGCACTAGGCCATCGGTATACTCGTCGGTAATTTCCCATTCCGTCGGTGTATCCGTCGGAATGTTGAATTTCGTCGGTGAAACCGACGAAAGGTGCGGCACAAGTCAATATTTGTACAACTTCTCCCTGTATTTTTGTCTATCCTCCTGCAAACTTAGATCACACACAGCACAATAATAGGAGCTGACAATTAAAAAAGAATAAATATTTTATTTTCCAAAATATTACATTATAAAAATAAGGTTTTACAGCATGTTTAGTCAGAATTTTCATCTTCGTCCTCAATTGAATTGTTATCATCCACTTCACCGCACTCTTCAATGTGGTTATCATCTTCTTCATCAACATTCTCTACTGAATTAGTAGAGCTCAAAACGGCATTCAACTCCTCTACATCAACATCAACATCAACATCAACAAGACTATCGTCGAAAACATAAAAATTTGAATTTTCTTCTAAGTCAATCGAAGAAGCAACTTTGTATGGTTCAACCAACTCACTAGTTTGAAAGACTTCATCTATCACACTTGTGTCTTTGTTCTCATCCTGAACAACCTTGACACGACCCCTGGGTTTTGTTTTTAAAACGGATAACCAATTAACTCTTGATCGGTCCTTTCTAAAGGAAGAGGTGTATGTGTAATAAACTTGTTCGCATTGCTTTGCGAAAACAAAGACGTCGTTTACGTTGCGGTGTCTTACTTTTGAGTTGATTTCAACGAGACCATAGTGAGGATCTACTCTGATTCCTCTGTCAATTGTGTCATACCAATAGCATTTGAATAAAAACACTCTATTCTGCTCGCTATGATATTGCAGTTCGATGACCTCTTCCAATCTACCGTAGTAGTCAACTTCAAATTCACTAGAAGTCGATCCCGTAATACAAACACCGCTGTTGTATGTCTTTCTTCCATGCCCGTATTCTTCAGTATGAAAGACATATCGATTGACAAAATACCTGTTATAACACTTGACTTTTCTTTAAAGACAGTGAAATAGTAGCACTAACTCCCATTTGATAAACCTTGTATATTAAATACAACAATAATTAATAAACAGATATTATGTAATATATATTTACGTATAGTGAATTACATTGCAAGAGATTATGAGTTTGTGATAGGACTTACATGTGTTCTAAACCATGTGGCAAATTGTTCATCTTGTAATTGAAAGATCTGAGATTCAGTCAGCTGTGAGTTATTGGACAGTAAATATCGTTGATGTTGCCTACAAGGTTGTTTCAAATTATATGAGTTTATGGTATCACAAAACATAAATAGTACACTTTTGACAAAGTTTATGTCGAACATCTACTTACTTAATAAAAGGTCTCAGCTCATCACAGTTAAATAGGATATAATTGTGTGTTTGTCTGAACTCTATTTCAGACAAATATCTTCCCCTCATGGTATTTTTAGGTGTGGGTCGTCCAGGATTGGAGAATATTGACAAGTTCCCACTTGAAGGCACTTCACCACCATCATTATGCCGTGGAACACGGTTGATCCTCGTTCTCAAATGTGGTTTGAAATAGTATAAGATAAATGTTGAGATCTCCTCAACAATATAGGCTTCATATATTGACGTCTCAACATGCGCCTTATTCTTAACCTTTTTTTAAGAATGAACAAGAACCTGCATATATATATATAATAAAAAATTATCAATAAAAAAATTAAAAAAATATTAATTATGAATTACATAGCAACTGTAATATCTAACATCTCGAATGGATACATCAATTTATACTGGACCGGTCCTCCAACTTTTACCTCAAACGGTAAATGTACGGGTAAATGCTCCATTAAGTCAAAAAATGATTGAGGGAATATCATCTAAAGTTTGCATATTGTCTCCACGATATTCGTTTCAAGCCTCTCAATGTGATCAACATTCAACTTGCTGGAGCATATATCTCTAAAAAAATAATTGATCTCCGTTAGTGCATCCCATATCCCCTTTAGCAACAAATCATGAAAAGCTAATGGGATGAGTGTTTGCATAAAAACATGGCAGTCATGACTCTTCATTCCATATAATCTGCATTCCTCGGTATTAACCAGCCTTGATATATTCGAGGCATGTCCATCAGGAAAACGCAGATTCTTAAGCCATTTGTAGACTAGTAGTTGTGCGTTTTTCTCTAACACGAAGCTTGCTCTTGGTTTTGCGACCCGTGACCCATCACAAACCAACTCCATATTGTTACGGTTGCAGAACAACGCTACATCTAATCTAGCCTTGATATTGTCCTTTGTCTTCCCCTTTACATCCATGATGGTGTTGAAAATGTTCTCAAACACGTTATTTTCAATGTGCATGACGTCAAGGCTATGGCGGAGAAGATTGGTCTTCCAATAAGAAAGCTCCCAAAATATACTTTGCTTCACGTAGTTATGGGTCAAACCAAAACCAGGAAACTTCTGCTTACCTGATTGGAGACCAAATACAATATCTTCGTATTCTGAAACAATATCAAACAATTCTTCACCAGAAAGACACGGGGGTGCAACATCCTTTTCAACTCTGCCAATAAAGAAATCCTTCCTGTTCTTTCTATACTTGTGATTCGGCGGCAAGAAGTGACGATGAAAGTTAAAAAAAAAGCTTTACCCCCGTTTGTTAGCGTGAATGCCTTGTTGTTCTCCATACAGTATGGACATGCTAGCTTTCCATGCGTGCTCCAACTAGAAACCATTCCATAAGCTGGGAAATCATTGATAGTCCACATCAAAGCCGCTCTCATAACAAAATTATGTTTCCTCGAGATGTCATAAGTCAAAGCTCTAGAGGACCACATTTGCTTCAACTCATCAATCAACGAACGAACACAAACATCTATATTTCGACCCGAACTGCTCAGACCTGGTATGACCATAGATAGAAACATGAACTCTAACCTCATGCACATCCCTGGTGACAAGTTATAAACCGTCAGTATGACCGGCCAAGAAGAATAAGGAGCAGCAAATGACCCGAATGGGTTGAATCCATCTGTACACAACCCAAGATGCACGTTCCTTGATTCAGCTGAAAAGTGAGGATGCACACTGTTAAAGTGTTTCTAGGCTTCACCGTCAGAAGGATGTACCATCACTCCATCAACCGCATGATGTGATTGGTGTCATGTCATGTGCTCAGCAGTCCTTGGTGACATGAATAACCTTTGCAATCTAGGTGTGATTAAGAAGTATCTAAGTTTTTTATATGCCACGAGAGTCTTTCCTCTTCCAGTTCTGGGTTTGTAACGGGAATGCCCACATGTCATGCACTCGGTCAGCTCAGCATTTTCAAGGTAGTATAACATGCAGAAGTTAGGGCACATGTCAATTTTTTGGTATCCTAAACCGAGGGGTTTCATCATGGACTTGGCAGCATAGAAGTTCTCTTTCAGCCTATTTCCATCAGGTAAAATGCTTCTCGCCCATTCGATAATCTTGTCATAACCGGCCTCACTCAACCCGTGATCTGACTTGATGGTGAACATCTGTGCTACGGCCGATAATTTACTGTGGTTCGTGCAGCCATCCCATAATAGTTCGTCAGAATATTTCAACAGATCAAAAAACCTTGCTGCATCTATATTAGGTTCTTCTTCTACGTTTGGAAATTCACTGATATTACCTTCACTCATTCTCATTGCATCCATAACCATATTCCTGTAAGGATTACTGTTCTCATTTCCAACTTCATGCATTTTGATAGCACTAGAAGTTGACCCGACCACCTTTTCAACCATGCTCTTATTAGGAACAAATAGTTATCCGTGTGCATACCAACATAGGTAATCCTGCATGAACCCTTTGGTTAGATGATGCATTGATACAACATCTTGATGCAGAAACTTTAAATTTTTAGACTTCCTGTATGGACACCTAATATCGCCATCAGTAAAATTCCTCGGGATAGATGTTGCAAAATTAATAAAACCCTGAACACCATTACAATAATCCATCATTCGCAATCCTTGGGGTAAGTCCTGATACATCCATGACTTCTATTGAATCTCTATAAAACATAAAAAAAATATTGGTTTCTTATGTTAAATATTCATTATCAATTATCCAACAAACTAAAAAAAAACTTATGTTAAATATTCATTATCAATTATCAACTATCAATGTTCATACATACAAATTTATACATATATAAATTTATAGAAATCACAACTTCGCAATAGAATTGATAACAATTAAAACAGACCCATTAAACAAGTTATTATTTATTTCATCACAACACATATAATTCGGTGTAATTCAAACAAAATTTCAACAATTTACAAACAAATATAATTTAACAAAATCTAAAACAAACTATAACAACTACAAAATTATACGTTCATACAACAAGTTTCTTTAACAAAATATATATACTAAAAAAACAATAAAATTCACATTTAAAAGTTAAAACTAAAAAGGATAGATTTACTTACAAAAAATGATAAAATCCACAAGAATTAACAGATGTTGTGACCACGTACAAAAGTATAAGAAACTTGAGTGCTTGTGTTGAGAAGAGGGGAGAGTTGGGATAGGTGGTTGACTGCAGTTTGGGAGGGGAGATGTGGGATGGGGAAGAAAAAGGGGAAGAAGAAGGAGAAACAGAGGAAGAGAGTGTCGACAGAGTCAGTATGTACTGGCTTTTACCGACGGAAACCTTCCGTTGGTGATACCATCAGTGATTCCACCGGTGGAAGCAACACGCCGCTGAACGGCTATCCGGGTTTGAATCCCTCGGTATTTCTGTCGGTAAATTCTTCTGAAAAAATCCACGTCATCACGCCATTGCAACTTTCAAAAAAAGGTTTCTTGCCCGTCGGTGATCGGTCTCACCAGCGGAATGTATCTGTCGGTAAATACCGACTGAGTTTGAGATGGAATTAGGTCAGTCGTTAAAAATTTCCGACAAAAAACTCCATCGGTAATTCTGTTGGTGTTCTCCGATTTTCTAGTAGTGATATACTCCTACAACAAATAGTATATCTAACAACACCAATTTCTCTTAGTATGTTTTTTAATATTTGAGCTTTATAAGTCAAAACATAATTAACTTCCTTCTCTGCATGGCATATTTATTGAAATTAAAAAAATAAAATGTGGGTTAGAAGTGTAAAAAACTAAAAAAAATAATAAAAGTTTATCCCTATTAAAAATATTTTAACCCTTCCTCTCCAGTCAAATCTTAACCACCTTAATAACCCTCCTTTCCTCTTGTAGCATCGAACATGAAACAATCTTCAACCTCTCTGTAATATTTAACTTCAGCACGACTTTACTCACACCAAACATCTCCTTCGGATGTGGATCACTAGTCTTAGATTCATCGCTGTTGGGCCCATAATCTAGCCCGACCTTCCCTTCATAAAGCTTCTTACCTAGCTATCCATCTCTTCGCAAATCACAAAGTAATGGGGTGAGGAGCTAGCTTTCATGGAAAAAGAAAAGTAAGTAAACAGCTGGTGGAAGTTCTCTTCAAGGTATGGGTATGGAGCACTTAATTTTCCTTTTGCTTAACAGTTTTGTTTTGTTCAACATCTGTGAAAGTTAAATTAGTACTGGGAAATCTTGAAAACAGTAATTGCTAATTCAGTTTCATCAATCCCATCTTACTCGAACGAAAAACAGGATCATATGAAAACTTGAAAGTTCCTACTTAAAGCTTCTCACTTTCTACTATTTCCTATTTTACGGTCCTCTTAATTCTAACTAAACGTTAATCTCAAATTGTCTTAGTGACATCAAAAAATTAAAGACAGTTGATGCTCACGATCTTTTTTGCAGCAGGCTGCAGGTTAATTCTTTGAAGATGCATGTCGAAGTGCAAAGACTCCTCACCAAGAACACCATGGTTGACACTTTGATACAAAGCCAGTTGAGGCCTAAGGAAATGTCCGTGGATGGAAGATTTGCAACTTCAGGCTACAATGACACTAGCCATTTCGAAACAGAAAGCTGTTGGCCTTAATTTGGTGCTATCCTATCTGAGCTTTATAACCTTAATAGTTTCTTTATGTCCCCACCACGATTTCTTCTTGACCTTGTAAGACCTTTTCTTAGCGTTGCAAGATCCAACGGTTAATTTAATACCCTTGTATTACTATCACGAAGGTCTTCCTATTTGGAGCCTACTGATAGAAAGCTCAGCCATTAGCGTCCCTCTTGCCACCCAACTCATCATCTCCTTCTCTGTCTATCCCTCCTGAGCTATTTCGATCACACCGCAAGATCACATGTCTGGCATCTCGAAAATCTTGTAGGACTTTTGAACATGCAATGTTGTTGTTGTTGTTGTTGTTGTTGTATATTTTACTTTTTTTTTTTTTTGAGAATCAAAAATCGTAATTGTTATTCGTTGTTTGGCATTCTAATGCTTGACGGAGATATGGACTGTTTCTCCCCAGTTTTTGAACGTACGAAAACCAATGGTAATTCACTGGATATTTTGTTGCTGCAGGAATTGGCAATCATGCAGTACTTCTCCTCTGCATTATTGCAACTGTCCTTTAACTATCTAGAGGCGGACATATGATCTTTACTATGAGGTGGTGATAAGAAACTTCTTCGAATGCTGTCAACATTTCCTCCAAATGACTGCCTTTCGTAGTCCTTAATTTGACGTCTTTTCATATTGTGTTTGTATTATATGCCTCGGGAGAGGATCAATTCAAACGAAGCTCTAGGAATATTTCTTAGCCACTGATTCTAAGAAAAAGAGAGAGAAGACACAAAAAAGAAGACACGCACACAAAAAAAAGGTCGAAGGCATACAATTTACAATTGAAGCTCGATGGTGAAGTATTTTATGCCGACAAACAGTAGTAGAGGTAAGATTCGTATGTAGGCGGGGTAAAAAATGTATTAAAAAATCATCAATTGTTCCAAAGAAACTATTTCCTAGTAGAACGACATGGTAGGATGACAAGTTATAAAAAAAGTTAGGAGGGCAATTGTCCCCATTCTTACCTCTGAATATCACAAAAACTATCTTCAAACTAGAAATGAATGAAATTTGAAAAATGAAGAGTGAAGACGTGTGGTTATTACAGTTACAGTTACTATTTCAATAATATTAAATGAGTATTTGGCTTTGAGTAGTGATTAGCTTTTTTTCGTGGAATCTATATAAAAAAATATGTATTTTTTATTTTTATAAGTTGTGGTTTGTGTTTTAAGGGAGTTGTATCTTTAAAAAAAACATATTACACTTTCAAGCCAAACACACAAGTGAACGTGTTTGTTTTTGTAATTAAAATTGATGTTTAATACAACCGAATCATTAAAAACCTTAACCTCAATCTTAACCTTAACTACAAAAACAAACACATAATTATATTATTATTTTTTTAATTTTATCCTTTCAAGTTATATAATTGTGTGTGTTGAGATTTTTCTTGCTTTGCATGCTCTCATATTTACTCCAACGTTAAATAAAAAATTGAAGTTACTAAATAGAATTTAAGGTCATAGCTAATAAAATTGAAAGCACAAGTTTAACAAGAAAAAAAAAATCCTTTTTGATTTTTGGCATAAAAAACTTTAATTTAATCCTCAAGTTTCAATTTATGTATTATTTAGTCAGTCGCTTTCGTTTTATCTTTTTATTATTTGATACTCATTTTTTTTTTGTCACGTTTCGAATGTTGAGGCTGGGAGATGAAGTAAAAAGAATGTGGAGAGAAACTGTTCGACCAACCACGTTCTAGGCATAAAAGGACTGATTTGGTGCCAATAGATTTATCCTTGGGGGAGAAGTTTAATGAATATAGTATTGTCCTTTAACCAAGTAAAAAAAAAAGAAAAAGAAAAAAGATAGGGTCCATATAGTTTTTTTTTTTATTCGGTTAACTTTTATTTTTTTAGAATGACTAAATGGGTATTTTGGGGTTCAAAATTAATTTATTAAGATTATTAAAATGTTTTTAAAGTGAATTTGTTTTTTGAAAATAAGTTATTAGTTACTGCAACTCTTTTGGTTCCGTGGCAGGAGGAAAAACACAATATAAATTTAAAATTATTTGTTTTTGTGTTTTAAAAACATTTTTAAAAAAATTATATATTTTTTATTTTTTCTTTACTTTAAATTAATATTTTTTTGGTGTTTTTAGATAATATTTTTTTGGTGTTTTTAGATTATTTTGATGTGTTAATATTAAAAATAATTTTTTTTAAAATAAAAAAATATCATTTTAATATATTTTCGAATAAAAAATATTTTAAAACATAACTATATAAATTTCTTTTTTAAATATTGGATGTTTATGGTCTTACAAGAAGTTATATATTTTAGCACCACTTCTCGCAATTCTCCAACTGTTATTTCCTATGTAAATCACAATATGTTTTTTTTAGTTTAATGTCAGTGTCCGGGCCAGTTTGGATATATCTCGATTAATTCTACAAACTCTAAAATAAATAATTATATAAATTTCTAGTAGCTATCATATAAATAACCACAAAACTCAAACATGATATTAAAGAAAAAAAAACCTCTTAGTTTTAATTTTTTATTACTAGAGCATCATTTAGATAGAGTGTAAATTACAATAATACATTAATTGATGGTGGTACTGGTAGTACATCAATTATTTACACGGTCATGCATCTTTTCTGATATATAATAGTAAATATTGGCAGCACCCAAGCCCTAAAGCTACTCTACAAATTATAGCTGCGGGACGGATTTAACAGGTATAAATGCAGCATACTTTGCATTTATTTCTTTACAAAAAAAAAAAAATATATGAAACAATGTCCTTTAGTAATCAAAACTCCAAATCTTGCTTGCCACAAATGACTTGAACATGCTGCATTGAACGTCACAAAAATGCTTAATTGTATGATACATGATTTTTTATTTTTGTATTTTAAAAATATTTTTAAAAAAATTTAAAATTTTTTATTTATTTTTATTTTAAATTAATATTTTTTTAATGTTTTCAGATATTTTTATATATTAATATAAAAAATAATCTTTTAAAAATAAAAAAATTATTATTTTAATATATTTTTTAAATAAAAAATATTTTAAAAAACCACGCAAAAACTATCCTAAATAACCAATTAACACATTGCATTGAACTTATTTCCCTGTGTTAGATGCATCGGCTTCTCAGGCTTGGTTAATTGGCTATCGCGCTCCCTCATAATTACGAGATTATTTTTTAAAATTTATTTTTATATAATTATCTAATAATTAAAAAATACCACTGAAAAAGACAAAGATAATGATTAAGATTCTGGAAAAATAGTATATGGAAGAATGAAAAATTAAATGAGCATGAGTGCATAGCTCATGTACAGTGAAACATCGGCTCATTTAATATATAGTAATAATATTAATATTCATTTTTTTTTTAATGCCATTAAAACAAACCTAAAAGGCCTTCAGCTTTTACCGTACAACAAGAGAGAAAGCATTATGATTCTGGATAAGTACAATGTTTCTCTCTCTCTCTCTCTTTTAATTTTTTTTCCATTCATTTAATCTTTTATTTTTAATTTGATTCTTCTACTTTAAATTAATTTATAATTAATTTAGTTTAATAATTTATTTTAATTAATTTGATATAGTGTTTTTACGCTATTTAAAAAACATTTTGACATTAGGTTAAGGCTTGACTTTACAAAATAAAATAAAATTGTATTGATTAAAAAAAATTAGATTTTTAGAGATTGAATTTAATAATGTAATATAAATTCAGCCTCTTTTTTATTTTTCTTTTCACTATATATAAGGCATGTTTTTAAGTATTTTGGTTCCCCAAGTTGTTTTATTTTTTATTTGTGGTCCTTATTTCTTGAGTTATTTAAATTTTGATTCAAAAACTTATTTGATTTATATTTTAGCTTATAAGTTTGAGAGAGAAAAAAAAAGTAAAAAGAGAGAGAGAGAGTGGTAGGTTAGTTATATTTCAATACTAAAAAAAGAAGAGAGAGAAAAAGCGGTAGGTTAGTTATATTCCAATACCAAAAAAAAGTTATTTGTAGTGTCGATTAGTTTTATTTCTTAAGATAAGTTTTATTAAAGTATTTTTTTATTTTTTAATATCTTTTTAGAAAAATAAATTGAAGTCGAGAAAGAATTTTTTTTCCTTGAATTTGTTTTTCCTTGATTTAATTTTGGATTCATGAACCGACGTAAAGATATTTTGAGTTGAAAAATTAATTTATTGAGATAGGTTATTTATTAATTTTTTTTACTGTTAAAACAAAACCAAACTTGATTTTTCAGTTACTTTTCTGGTGTTTGAAATCTAGAAAAATAGATGATATATAATTTATTTTTATTATTATTTTTTTTAATAAAAAGAGTGGATTACATGTTATAAACTTTTGTAAAGTATCGGCCAAACGAAGGGGGTTGGCTTGAAGGTCCAAGCATGGCAGGCCTTTTTTTTTTTTTTTTTTTTTTTTTTTTGTGGGGGGGGGGGGGGGGGGGGGGGGGGCCATCATTTAAATCTTTTATGATCATGATAGGTTTTTGTTAAGAAACAACTGCTTGAAATTAAAAAACAAGTTCCCATTAAAGCAATCAAGATGTATTAATTAGAAAATGAATTTTATATTGGAGAAATACATGATTTCAACAAACTTTTATTTTAATAGTCATTGCTTTTTATTAAAAAAACATGCTATTAATAAAAATATTATGCCATTGTTTTTAAAAAATATCAAGACTTTTTTTATGATGATATTTTTTATTGTTTTATGGATAATTATATATTAACCCAGTATGCTAAATTTTCATAATAATTAGAACATTAATACTGAATGAGAAAGAAATATTTTCTTTCTTAATTTTTTTTATTGTAAGTTTTTTAATTAACCTTTTCAAATTAATTGTTCTCATTTTTTTTTATTTTTTCATGTAGTAGTGAAGAGATGCTAGATTCATATTATTTTTAAATTTTTAATTAAAACTTACTTTCAATAATGAGTTTCTGCTTAAAAATAATAATATATGAATAGGAATTTTTTTTGTATTAAAAAAATATTTTTTTTTCTTTTTATTCCAAAATGATATAGTTTTTCCAAAAACTTTTATATCTTCGTTGATTTTTATTCAATTAACTATGCTACAATTAAAGTAAACTTTTGTTGTAATATATATATATATATATATATATATTAGAAAAGATAATTTTGATGATAAAAAAGTCTTCAATAATTTTATTTGTTGCCTTTTTGAAAAATATATATTTTTATAATCATTAATTAAATAAAATATGAATTCTAAAAAGTAGGGTTATTAAATTCAATTAGAGCTATGACCTAAATCATAAGTTTAGTGGGTTAATCCTGATAAATCCAAAACATCTTCATTTTATTTTTTGCTAACAAAATTTTAAATTAATATTGCTTTGAAAATATATATTTTTTTAAATCAAGATATTTTTTTTAAATCAATTGATTTATTGGTGCACTTATCAAGTTGACTAATCTACATTAAAGTAACTCCCACATAATTTATTTTAAAACTTACACCAGTAATGTGATTGAATTGATGAATCATCGTATTGACTTCTTAATGAGTGTTTGGAAGTGTGGTAGCGTTTGCTTTTCAAAATATTTTTTGCTTGGAAATGTGTTAAAATAATATTTTTAAAAAATTATTTTTGACATCAGCACATCAAAACGATCTGAAAACACTAAAAAATATTAATTTAAACAAAAATAAAATATTTTTTTTATTTTTTTTTTAAAAACACTATTAAACCATAAAAATAAAAAGTGTTAATAACAATATAAAAATTTTTCAGCAGCAGCACTCGAGCAACTGGCTAGTTGATCTCAGTTCCTTGGTTTCCTGAGCGTGTCTAATAAGTAATAGTAGGCCCCAGTTTTAGCCATTGTAATGTATGTAATTTTATTGAAGCCCACAAAATTATTAAACAAGAAAAGGAGGCTTAGTTGAACTGGGCCCATGGGTTTTAGAGTTGTTTTCCTTTTCCTTTAGCTCGAGTGTGTTTGGCAGTGTAGTAGCGGTTACTTTTCAAATAGCTTTTCATACTGAAATACATGCCAATGATGTTTTTTTATTTTTTAAAAATTATTTGTAACATCAGCACATCAAAACGATCCAAAAAATATAAACCGTATTTAATTTTAACAAAAAAAAATTCAAAATTTAACGAAACTCAAGTTGAAATGCACAGCCAAACAGCCTCTAAATTTTACCCTACTTTTAAGCTTAAATTCTCTACAAGTAAAATCATAAAATCTAACCGATGGTGATTTTTGGGATGAACTATATTTCCTTTTTAAAATAGATTTCGCCTTATTTTTTTTTTATCAGAATATTATAAATGCATATTTTAGCAAAACTATATAGTACGTCTCAAGTTGTAGAGTGTAATTAGAAATAGAGTAGAGATTATTTTTTAAAATATTTAAATAAAGCTAATTTTAACCCATTATTTGAATAGATATATATATATTAATATTTTTATTTAATTAATTTGCTAGGTGACGAGTACTGCAAAGAAGCTGATAGCCACAGCTTTTGGAAAAAACGTTAGGCTCACACTCTTCTCAGCGTTACGATAAGCAGTGTGATCAAATGAAGACATAAGAATGGTTAGAACAACATTCCTCTCCAATACAAAATCCACCATATAAGAAGACACTTGCAATTAATTTATTATGTGCTCCTGCATGATGTTCGCTGCATTACCCCTTTCTTCACCCATTTGTAATAATCCCAGTAGTTCATAAACTTTTAAATGAAATTTTAAAATATAATTTATATTATTTTTTAATATATTATTTTAAATAAAAGCTTTTCGGACTTGAAATTTATATAAACTTACATAATTTTATATTTATTTTTTATCAAATAAATGAGGATAATAACATTAAAATTTATAATCGTTTGGTTATTAAAATTTCATCACCATATTAGAAAGACTAATTCAACTCGAAAGATGCTATGTTTCCACGTGCTTCTTTTCTTCAGAAGAATCACATAAAATGTACTAGCTTGCTACAATAATCTTGGCATCTCCTGCATGGGACCAAACTGAAGGACACATTTGACCACCAACTGTACTTTGAAATGGCCACCGACAACTCTTTCAGAGCCATGGCCAACTAGCGTCGCTAGACATTGATTCAAATACAAGGCACACAACAGCAACAATACAAATATATAGATACAAACATATATTTTTTGTATTCTCAAAATAAGTTCATTATTCTATGTTAAATACCTCCCGCAAGTTGAAGCCTGTCGTCTTCCCCTGGCCCTGAGTTCGATGTGTTTGTTCTGATGCAGTTGTTGCTTCTTATAATGTCGCTCGCTCGCTCCAGAGTCCAGAGAGCAACATGCATATGTACTGCATTACTCCTTCAAATCATGTTATATTTCGTTTACGAAAAAATCTTTTGTTTTCTGGCAGTTTGCTGTTGTCTGGTAGTTCATGCATGTTTGTATTTGTTTACCTGCATATATCCTTGTGCTCTCCGCATCTTTATTCTTTTGTTGGGTTCATGCTGTCTCTAC
>Ga0325411_1001321_pt1 | contig 27574 bp, 22 predicted proteins | sample PopdelMetagenome_13_FD_206181 | JGI IMG/M metagenome (GOLD analysis project Ga0325411, IMG submission 206181) | Populus deltoides microbial communities from Bellville, Georgia, United States - Xylem-PdIQD-R4 | ecosystem: Host-associated > Plants > Phyllosphere > Stem > Wood/Secondary xylem...
AATTTTGTTGGATTTTGTTTTTCAATTTTAATTAAATTATTTTATTTGTTGTTATATTATGGGTTCTAAAATAGGTTTTTTAGGTTAGGTGTAAATTATTTATTGTTGATTTATTTATCTGTTGTTATTGTTTATTTTTTTTGTGTTATTTATTTTTTGTAAATTTGTTTAAGTTGATTTTCTTTTCTTTTTTCCAAGCAACTCAGTTCCTGAGTATTATGAGGTGTTGATTTATATTAATTTAATTATTTTTTAATATTTTTGTTAAATAGATTTTTTTAAAATATTTTTAAATAATTACTAATGGTATCATTAACGAATTAAGTTCATCAGTATATTACAAAGAGTTAGAAAATAATTACTGCAAATATCATTGTGTCACTGTTTAATCACCCACGAAATTGCATACAATATTTCTATTAGTTATATGACAAGCTTTCTAAGGGAAATACATACAAAATAAAATGGGTAGATTTTTTTGGCATATTTTTCCCATTAGTAAATTCATCGGTAATAAATATTTTTTATTACTGACAGATAAAAAATTACCTATGAGAGTTTTATCGATGAAGCATTTCTGTCCGTGAGCTCGTTGGTAAATTCATTGCCGATGAAATGATAGTATAAATACAGACCAAAAATCCATCGATAAATCTAAGAATTAATTTTGGTAGTGAATATTTTGATTTTTTTTCTTAATACAATATAATATATACATATCTTAATATTGACATAAAAGACATGCGGCGCATACACACACATATATAATTAATAATATTTATCATTTAATATACATATATATGCTTTAAATATATATTAATTATTTTATTTTTTATTAATTAATAAATAATAATAAATAAATATTCAAATTTCTTATCCAATAAATAATAAATAAAATACAAATATAAAAAAATTCAACTCATAAATAAACATATCAAGACAGAATAATATTGCGGTAGCAGATTGATAAACAATGAAACAGCTGTCGATTTAGGCACATTGTTAAATGGTTGGTAACTTTTTTTATTTTCTTAATGAAAAAATGGTTGGTAACTTCAATGTTTGACAAGAGCATGAGCTGAAAACACTAACCCTAATCGTGCAAGCCGGCTATACAGCATTAACCAGGACTTCAATGGAGGAAACAAGATCAGATCTCTGTGGTTTTTATTCCTCCACAATGTCCTGTCATCTGTAGATTTTATTCCCTCCATCGTTATCGCTTTAAAATCCCTTTTTTCCCGGGATTTTTAGGGTTTGGCTTTTACAAAGGTTCGTGCAATGGCCGGTGTTAAGTTTGAAAAGTACAACGATACCTTTTATATGTATGGACCTAGGTTTAACAGAAGAGCATTAGAAAAGAAAAGTACGTGAGAAACTGTACGTCCCTGTCTGACAAGTGGAAGTAATATGCGTATCAATCGCCGGAATCAAAGGGGGTTAGAGGGTGTGTTCATGGCTCTGTTCGGGTAATCTAAATGGATTACTACGAGGCTTTGTGGCAAATCTAGGGCTTCAGTTTTTCAGGGCGGTGGTGAAGATGTTAATTATAGCTGTGTATTTTTGGGTTTCCATAGAGATAATGTTCTTTTGTTTACCTGGAGCCATTGCATTGTAATCTGCTTGATTTTATTCACTAAGTTGAGAGATATGCTATTTATTCCCTCTCCTTTTCTTTCTTTTGAGATGCTTCTGATCTTCTATTTTATTTCACCATGATTCTCATCTATATATTTTCAAATGCACGAGAAGAGCACTAGCATGTGTAGTAAATATAGCATTTTAAAACAATTGCACTACCCATGATGGATTAATAAGGTTAATTCTATGAACAACATGGTTGTTAGTTGACGCAGAAAGAAAATCACGGACAACACAAGGCAGAACAATTCATCACCCATTGTTAGCTAGCTTAAGATAAACGCATGGTGGTTCTGCGATTTATGATGATGAAAGCTGCTAAGATTTGTAAATGTTGCATTGTGTATTCCCATTAATGTTTTCGGTAAAAAGCGGTGTTATTAAACCCGATTATACCAATCTGACTTTGCCAAGTCGAGTTTAAATGGAAATTAACCCGGTTAAACATGAACAACCTAATCAATCAATCTGCTATCCAGATCAAAATTTAATTTTTTTAAAACATATCATTTTAATTTATTAAAAAATTAAATTAGATTGTTGTAATTGACTTGAGTTATCAAAGCCAATGTATGACCTGGCCTTGGCGCAGGCCAGGTTTAATAACTTTGGTAAATGTGTTATTAACGTCAAGATAGTAATGAATTCTGTAGTGAGAGGAACTGCAAACTGATAAATTGCAAAAAAAACTTCAACTGAGGAACATGGATTAGGTTCAAGCAGCAATTGAGGAGACCAGGAATTAGTTCAAAGGTTAACGTGTCGGGTTTTGCGTGTTTTTATAGCAATGTCACAGTCAACTCCACGATCAAGCCGTCCTTCGGCCGCGTTTTGTTTATTCTCCAGTACCAGAATTCTCCCTCTTTATTATATTCAAGATGGGTAGAAGACAACCCCACGTTCTGACATTTTCAAGTACTCAAAACGCATGCTCTCATTCTCATTTTCATTAATTCTCTGCCTAATTACACTTATCATTTAGTGAGTAATTAATGACAGTTTAGTATCACCCTCTCAATGATTGTCCTTAGACCCTCTTTGTCATCCTAATCTCAGTTTATGAGATATAAGTTGCTTGAAAGTCCATTGAATTCTCTCTGTTATTTTAATCCATCATTGCATGAACTTGGTCCCAGCTTAGTTGTACTTTGCCTGGTATTGGCCCCACAACGGACTCCTGAGTTCAGTTAACAGAATTAGGACCTACACCAGAGTAATCATTAGGAATTTTGAAATTTTATATACAAGATGAAGTCAATCCTTGCTAGTGACGTTCTTTGCAGGTGCACTGGTATAAATATGTCTCTAACGTTTTGGTTGTCTCAAGCGAAATCAAGGTTCAATTAATTAGTAGCATCACCAAAGAAAGATAAGAGCCTCTCTCTCTCTTAATTTCTCCACAGCTTCCAAGTGTAAAATGAATATGCAGACCATGGGAGATTTTCCTGATGGTGAATGGGACTTCAGCAGAATGTTCTCCATGGAAGAGCCTGATTTCACCCCGGAATTACTTGGTCAGTGTTCTTTTCCGCAGGAGAATGACGAAGGATTGCAATTTACAATCCCACCTGCAGCTTTCTTCCCTACTCCTGAAGCCAACGTGAGCATGGCTGGGAATGAGAGTTTGTTTTATTCTTGGAACGCTTTCAACCCCAATTTGCATTTTGATTCTCAAGAAAGTGGTAATAACAGTAATTGTAGCAGTGGTGTATTTCTTCCTTCTTCCAGCCATGAATCCTACTTCTTCAATGATTCAAACCGCATTCAGGCTGCTAACGATAACTCCATGTCGATGGATATTTCACTCATGGATGAGAAAACTATTGGCTTGTTTATGCCATTTTTTCCTGAAATTGCAATGGCAGAAACTGCCTGCATGAATGGGGATATGAGCACTGACAAGATAGGAGGTTTAGACGATAATCTGCAGCCAGCTGCTAATACTGTTCTTGCCAAGGGATTGCAGATCAAAAGGAAGCTTGATTTTCCAGAATCAAATACATTGGACGACATGAAGAAGAAACCTCGGATTACAAGAAATGTAAGTACACTAATTCAAGTCGACGACAATTCTTTCTATGGTGGAGTTTGTCTCATTGAAAAAGTAGTTTCTAATGTGTTCTGTCAATTGTGATTTGCATTGCAGGTGCAAAAGAGCAAGAAGAGTGTACAGTCAAAGAAAAACCAAAGGTCCACTCCAAAAATTAGCAATGAAGAAGAAGAGAGTAATGCTGGACCAGATGGACAAAGCTCCAGCAGTTGCAGTTTAGAAGACGATAATGCCTCTAAGGATTCTGATTCCAAAGTTTCTGAAGTTCTCAGTTCCAGTGGCAAAACAAGAGCTAGTAGGGGAGCTGCTACAGATCCCCAGAGCCTTTATGCAAGGGTAAGATACTAGAGATTATTAATATACTAGCACATAAGGCAATCTCTTGAGCATTATATTCACACATCTTTGAACAATCCTGCAGAAAAGGAGGGAGAGGATAAACGAGAGACTGAAAATCCTACAGCATATTGTCCCTAATGGAACCAAGGTTGATATCAGCACAATGCTAGAAGAGGCAGTCCATTACGTAAAGTTTTTGCAGCTTCAAATCAAGGTAAAGGCTCTTGTGAATTTCTTACTGCATGCTGCCAGATAAATCATTTTTCCTCTTTATCTAACTACACTTGCTAAAATCCGATCATATTTATTTGCAGCTTTTGAGCTCGGATGATCTATGGATGTACGCACCTCTGGCTTACAGTGGAATAGATATTGGCCTCGACCAGAAGCTCTCTATGCTTCTATGAGCATGAAAGAAGCTACTGAATTTTTTTAATTTTAATTCATCAATTTATATAGAAATGAGAAAATAATATGTATATTTACTCCTAATTAATAAATTTCTGCCTTTAATATATTATTCTGAGTGAACAAATCACTGTATCTATATTATAATCCCATCTGATCTGCTTCTTGCTTTTTGGTCATACCAATGACTTGCCCCTTCACATGCTTGAAGAAGCAGGCATCTTTTGCTTCTGATCGTTAATGAGCATTTATGGGAAATTAAAAAAACTCCTTTTTGCAGAAACTTGTAATTTGAATTTAATCTCTTTTGAAATGGAAAATAAAAAATATTATGATACTCAAACGTCTAAAACTATTCAAACTTACATAAGAGAAACATAAGAAAGGAAATTAAAAAATAATAAATTAAAAAAAAAGTTCATTTAAATATCCGGCCCACGAAGTGTGCTAGCCCAAATAATACAAGCAGGATTTTCGACGGACAGCCTTCAGGGCTACATGAGTAATTTCATTTTACCGATGCGCTCCGTCCACAATCGAACCCCCGAAACTACCCCTCAACCACAGAGATCGCGGCCGCGCCATCTTTCTCCGCTCCGCTCAACCCATGGACGCTGCAGAGCAACCACTCAAGAAGCGGAAGCTCTACGAGCAACAACCAGAAGAACCTCCACCAAAAACTCTGGACGAGTCACCTACCACTTTAGCACCACCACCACCACCACCACCACTTTCTCAAGAAGAAATTAACGCGAGACGGAGAAACAGAGATGAGATTAAGAGCGTCTACGAAACTTACAAGCGTCTCAAGTTTTTTGTTTCTCAGAAAGAAGGACGTCACATGCCTGACCTCGAACAATCTTATCTCGCACTCATTACTGCTTCAAGAGGTTAGCAATTTTGAATCAGTCACTTGGAATTATATTCTTATTTGTGGAATTAGGGTTTAGTGTTTGATTTTCCAAGTTAATTGCATCACTAATGCTTTTTTGGTTTTTGTTTTTGCTTAAAAACCTAAAAATATATTTGCTGCTAGCATTGCAGGTTGTACTAGTGTGCAACGAATTGTAGCTGATCTTATTCCTCGATATGCTTCACACTGTCCGACTGCTCTTGAAGCAGCTACTAAAGTTGTAATCAACATGCATAACTGGAGCTTGGCAGTGATAAATAGAGGAGAGGATTTTGATGGTGTTGCAATGGGGACAGCTAAAGCATGTATTTTTGGTTTAGTTGATATCTGTCGAACTGCTTCTTTGGAAGCTCCAACATCAGCTGTTATTAGAGGCATTTGCTCTGCGGTTTTTCAGAATGTGTTGTCATTCTTTGTGTCATCTTTCGAGGGTAAGGATATCTTTCAGATTGTTGATAAGGAAACTTTGAAGATACAAGATGATCTCAAGCTCTTTTCGGAGTTGAAGCAAAAGTTTGATGATGAGGATGGAATTTCGTTGGTTAAATTGTCCAAGTTGTGTGCCTTAAGTATGCTCTGGATTTTCTTTTCTTGCCCTAAAGATTTGCTTGCTGCCTGTTTTGAGCTCTTTAAATCAACTGTTCCAGAAAGAGTCCAAGAAAGACACTTTTTTCTTAGTCAGGTGACCAGCATTATAGCTGATGATGCTGTGCCTCTGGCTAATGCAAGTGATGGAACTACCTCTCGTGAAGGATCTGTTGGACCAAGTGCCAAAAGCTATGATGTTAGTGGCGAGTTGCCTTTAGATGGTAACCATGTTTCAGAAGATGCATCTTCACCAAAGAACTGCTTGTTGAGACTGGTTATACTCCTAATTTCTACTTTCTTTCCTGATTTTCATACACTGCATTAATTCAAAAAAATACAATTTGTATTTTTCTGATGCTGGCTGTTCAGTTCTGGTTCAAACTCAGTACCAACTAGGTGTCTTCTTTGTTAGTAACAATATGTTATGCTTTATATAATATTTATGATACATTGCACAAGTTTTTCAAGTACATATAGATCTTGGTTAGTCGGATGTAAAGATGAGAGAACTGGAGTTATTTCCCACTAGTTGAAGATAACTAATTGAAATATAATTCACAAAGATATTCATCTCCTTGTTTAAGCCTAGGCATGGATGCGCTGAAATCAATCTAGTGCTCCCTATTGTCAATTTCTTGTACTGAGGCTTCTTTCATGTAGGTCCTTGGCAACAACGCATCTTTGAGAAGCTGGATGTTCTCAAAGTACAAGAAGTTGTGCAACATGACATCTTTTATAGCTGCATCAGACATTAGATCTGCTCTAGAAGGAATCTGTAAATCATTTGCAGAATTCAATAAACTAGATGACAGTCAAATTGACAGTGACGGGGATGATTCTGATCCATCAAAATTTGTAAATCGACAATTTCCGGTTCCTAGGATGTCTAATGAACATGAAGTCTCTGGTGAACCAGCTGGTATGTTAAGTGCTCATGATTGAACCCTTAATGATGGTTTTTCTGGAAAATTTCTGGTCAGTATCTTAAAGACAGCCCAATAGTTCCCCTTGAAACTGATTTATGCCTTTAATGCAGGTACTGGTCATCATAAAGGAGGGTCAAGGTCCATGGATTTCGAGATGAATCACCTTGGAGACTCTTCACATGGCAGGTCTTCCATGCCTAGGGATCTATTAAACCAATCTGTGCTTTCACCTGCTACAAGAACTCCATTAGACTTCAGGAGCAGTTCATTTGATGGTAGAAACTTTAATGTCCATGTGGGCAAAAATCCAGCTTCAAATATGGAGTTTAGTTTACCTGCCTTGAGATCTCCCAGTGGAGGCATAAGTAATTCTTTTTCTCCTAAACATCATTTGGCAGCACCATATGGTTCCATAGCTGAAACTGTTTGGTTCTGTGATGGGGACCCAGCTGCAATGGATGTTTTTTCTGCTTCTAGACAGCTTTGGTTGGGTTCTTTAGGTCCAGATGCATCTGAAGCTCATATGAGGTATGAGCTTGAGAGGTTTGGTCCTATAGAACAATTTTTCTTCTTTCCAGTCAAAGGATTTGCCTTGATTGAGTATAGGAACATATTTGATGCCATTAGGGCTCGGGAGTATTTGCGTACCCATTTCCCTTGGTGGATCAAATTCATGGATATAGGACTGGGAGCCAGGGGTGCTATGAATGGTGTTGCGGTTGGTTCCAGTTGTCATGTTTATGTTGGACATATTTCAAGCCAATGGGCTAGGGATGAAATTCTGCATGAATCAAGGAAAGTGATTTTCAAGGGGCCACGCATGGTCACTGATCTCACCAATGAAGGAGCAGTACTGATGGAGTTTGAAACTCCTGAAGAAGCAACTGCTGTGATGGTACATCTCAGGCTGCATCGTAAAGGACAACTCCACCACGTGCCTGCTTTGAACGATGGATCAGCTAATGCTGTGTTGCCTCAGTTAGATGGTACAAGATCAGCATCAGCTGCTATCCATGCTGACATTAGAACCAATCACTCAGTTAGTATGTTCAATAGTGCAACAGAATCGCCTCATGCCCAAAATGTACCCCAGAGTCCTGCTGACAACTCTAGGACAAGGATGTCTAATTTATCTTCCTTACTTGCTTCATTGCGTACAAAATATAATATTAATCAAAACCCAAATTATTTTGACAACTATGTACCTGGAAGCAGCATGGCTCCTTCTTTGAGGGATGCTGATCGAGAGCCATCAAGCACACTTTGGATTTGTCTTCCAAATGTCAACTCCCCTTCCCTTAATGATGATGAGCTGATGGCTGTTTGCAATCTTGCTATTGCCAATGTAGGGTCTATAGTCAAATTGACACGAGCAAATATGCATATAGGGTGTGGTTGGTTTCTTGAATGCACCAACGTTGATGCTGCAATCACTGTTTTGAAAAATCTCCGCAGTTGTCATGGGACATTCTTTCAGATTGAGTACAGGTTTGAATTCTCAAACGTTTTGTTTGTCTCATACATTCTCTAAAATTTTCTAACAAAATATAATTGAATGTTTATTTTTTTAATTGTCATTTACTTCATACTGCTGCAGTATGTAAGCTTGAGAAATATGTTTAGGATATCTTCCATTGCCAGCAAAGGGCGACAAGTTTTTGAATTGATCACTTTGCACATGGGTCATTTTTTAAGTTCAAATACAAAGTAAAAACTAAAATATTCAGTGTCAAACATAGGACTTTGACTGGAAGTGGTTGATTTGATAGGAACTGTTATGTTTTGTATGGTCTGAAGGCCCGTTACCTCCCCAACCTCCCGTCATCCCTCTAAAACATGTATATCACCCAGCAGGGGCCATTAACATGTTTACAAAATCTTTGTGACACAATGTAGTTAACTGTCTTGTTCTACGCAGTGCCTGGTTCTTATATGTATCAAGTTTTATTGTTTGAGCTAATAGTGCTGTGCATGTTTAGGTTTTAGATCCTTTCAACTTTTGTCCTTGCACGAGATAACAATATCTTTGCTTAGCGTAAGTGTCTTTGAACCTTATGAGAAAATTTCCCTTTTGTTTGAACAGTCAGCCAGAAAAGAATGCTGCCGCATTCTCAATCAAGCCTGAAGGTGGCTCCACAGAGCTTGTATCCCCACAAATAAAATCAGAGAATCACGCAACTCCTGTTCAAGGTGTACATTCATTTGGGGTGGTGGATCCTTCACCAGGAGGTGAAATTTCTTTTGTTAATGTTCTTACTCTAGTTCTTTGTTCCTGCCTTCGCTGAAATATTAACACTTCCATATAGGTGGTCATGCTATTCCTGCTGCACCTGAACCGATGTGGATGTACAAGAACAATGAAATTGAGCTGCTCCAGCCACCTGTAAACATTTCATGTGCTCCTACAGGAACACACGGACCACCAATACCGCCACCACAGCAATTCCAGCCACCTACATTTATGCGACCTGTTTACCTTCCTCCAAACAATTCATGGGATCCAAGAGGCTTAAATCATGTTGCACTGAACCCAATCTCACCAGCAACAATGCCAAATAGCTTTCAAGGAAACTCTGTTGCATCTCCTTTTATACCTGCTTCTGTTACTCCACTAGCACAGGTACAGCGGGCTCCAGTGCAGCACTTGGACCAAATGTTTCCCAGATCTGCTGTGCCACCAACTTTATCATCTATGCCACTTCAGCCTGAAATACCCCCACCATTGCCTCCATCTCCACCACCTGCTCCTCCTCCACCTAGTTCCCCACCTCCACCTCCACCTGTTGCAGAATCAACTGATGCAGAAAGTTCTGGAAACTCTATGTTATATCAGTGGCAGGGCACATTATGCAAAAGCGGGGTTCATTACTGTAAAATTTTTGCGCAAAGAGTGGATTCAGATATTTGCAAGTATTCGGATGCCATGTCTGAACCTGCTGGGTAGAACTTCAATTTCCAGTATACTATCTCTCTTCTGATTATGTTTTGTAAAATAAGATGAATTTATAGTGATCCTTCCGACTTATTCCTGGTGCAGATGGCCTGCTAAACTAGACATGACGAAACGCACAGTTTTTCGGCATGTAAAATCAACATTTACAAGTACCCCACCACACAAAGTGAGTCTGTGAATCTATGCTGAAATTCTCTATTTTATGTTGATTTTCATGCATGGATTGAATTATTTATTAATTTTTTTCTCTGAAATTTAGCATGTGACTTTCATATTATAAAACCAGCATTGCTCTTCGGCCATTTGATATTGCTCAGTTTGTCACAGCTTGCCACAGTTATCTGCCTTAAGGACCTGTGATTGATGTGCTGAATGAATGCCTCTCAAAACAGGGTTCATTTGAACTTTTTTGTTTTGAATATAGTTTTGCTGTTCCTGAGATTCTCATCATTTTCAGGGGCAAGCTTCCTTTGATCCTTAAAACAATATGAACTGAACACCCCCCTCCCCCTCTAGTTTGCTGTTCACCTCCAAGTGATCCGATCTCTATCAGGTGTTAGTTTACTGTTCACCTCCAAATGATCCGATCTCTATCAGGTGTTCCAAGGATTTCTTAAGAGACCTCAAGGTGAAGAGATTTCGAGTTCAAGGCAGTTGAGTTAGAAAATGTTAGGAAGTGCAGGCCATTATTCAAGGGAATCACCCTCTGGAATTCTTATGATTACAAGACTTGAAAACAACATGAGATGGAGTTTAAAATTTTAAAAGTATTCTACCAAAATAAATAATTATCTTTTGAGCCATGTCTGATTATCCAATGGCATTCTACAGTCGCACATTGTTCTTGAGCACACACTATATAGTTCACAAGAATGAAAATGATTTATTCTTGCTGTTTTTAATGGATAAAGTATTAAAATATCAATAGACTAATGTTAATTAAACAAGGAGAGGGCTACCAGTGATCATTGAGATTATTTTGCATGGCTTATCCTGCATTGTATTCTGTTCTCCAGTTGATTCTTTCCATCATGATTCTTCTTTTCGTCTGTGCTATGATTTTTATGGGTTTTAATGTTTGATGCAGAGGGAAGTATGTCGATTGATCCCCTTGTCTGCAAACGACCAAAAGGGCGTAAGTTATACCACTTGTTTATATTCATTGTGCACTTGTATGTTTCATCTTGGTAATTGAAAATTTATCCAGTATTGCTCCGATTTTGCATTGACACTATTCTCAGGCTTGCATTTACTATATGCACCTAAAGCTCCATTTTTATTTTTGAGTTACAGAATGTGTACTTTTTATTCAGTGCTAATTAAAGCCCACGCATTATCACCAGCCGGGTCTTAATCTAGGATGGTGTGGTGTATTCTTCTGCACGCACTCTAGGATCAGTGTCTCTATATAACTCATACACTGTCTCTGATAATTTACTTGTGATGTGCATGATTAGGATCCACCGCTTCGTATTCTTTGTGTGCTAAACTTCCAATTCTACAGTTTCAGGATTTCATATCATATTTGAAGCAGAGGGAATGTGCAGGAGTAATTAAAATCCCATCTGGGAAATCCATATGGACAAGGATTCTCTTCATCCTTCCCTACTCACAAGATACTTGTTCCATGCTCTCAATTGCCCCCGATACATCAAACTGCCTGATTGGTTTAGTTTTGCCAAAAGAAACAAACTTCGACTGGGTTTAAAGATTTTGATCAGCAGGAAGCTTGTAACAGTCTCAATTCTGCCATTGAAATGTTTTTGAGCTTTGAAACAGTAATGTGGTTTTTTTGATCAGCAGGCATCGTGATAGATGTAAAACAGAAGTATCAATGATTGATCTGCTTATCAACCCAGGGTTCATTGCAAGACAGTAATCAAGATCCAATGCTTCTGGTGTGCTGAGAAATCAAATTATCTGCTTAGTACATAGCACTTTCCCTTTGAGTTAATTATAAGTTAGTCCCTATAATTTATCAAGATGAATTAATCAGTCACTCTAGGATGAGAAATTATTAGATAATCCTTATGGTCTTGCATCTGTAAATGTCTTGATCCCTGTCGGTCCTTTTCCCGTTAATGTCTTACCGGCCAAATTGTTTTTCCAGAAATGTCCAGCTTTTCTAGGAAAAATTGTGATGCAGTGACTGTATTGAATGATCTGAAAAATGTAAGTACTGTAATGTAACTTCCGCTGCCTGAAATTTTCCAGCAATTCAACGCAAATCTGTTAGCTGCAACAAAACCCCTAAAAACCATTCCCACAAAATCCAAACTTCAGCTTGGCCCTTAATCCTCCCTCCAATCAACAACTAATTTTTTGGCGGCAGGCTCAGGGCCGATGACGGCACCATGAGATTGAAGTCCAATGATATTGGTTTAAAGAGGGAACTATTTTTTTTTTTCCGCTAGCTTTATTCAACTCGTGTTCAATAAGTTAGGATTTATTTTGCTGAGGCTCCAATTAGGGTCTTTTTATCGTAGAGATAATACCTTGAAATTAGATATTTAATAATTAATAATTTTTAAATAGATTTTGCTTGGATGGATCATTTCTTTTCTTGATCGAGAATACTGTAATAATTGGAAGCTGGGGTTTGTTTTTTGGGATTATGTAAGGATTGATTATTTTTTGCTTTCAAAAGACTATTAAATTATTTTTTATTATGTAAGGATTAATTAATTATTTCAGTAAACTACAAGGACTAGAAAATTTAAGCTAATAAATTAGAAAAAAATACTTAAAATATTCTTATATTGTTAAGTGTGTATAATTGGAAAATCTTATGGTGCTTGGAATGTGATTAAAAAGATAGACCTAAGGAGAAGAGATGATAGAATTATGATCTATCAAAAATATTAAAAGAATATTTTTATTTAAAATTTATTTTTTGTATTTGTATTTATTTATTTTTCTTTAAATTAGGTCTAGGAAGTATTGTATTTCTCATACTAATAGGATGTTATATGTTTAATAATTTTTAATTCATTTTAAGAAAATTAGTGTGCCAAAAACTAAAATAAATATACTATATAATTTACATTTTATGTTAAAATTCCTTTTAGTAAAAAAAACTTATATGCAATACACTGAGATTAAATATTTACATCAAAATATTTTTTTAACTATGCAAATTTAAAAAAGAAAAAGAAAAGAAACACGTGGTATGCAAGCAAAACCTTGGAACGCGCGAGCGCGACTATACACGCCCTTCACTCATCAGTCATCGCATCGCATCGCAACCGGGAACCTTATAAGTTTTAACCGAGAGAGAGAGAGAGAGAGCCAAACCTTCCATCCATCCTTCCTCTCCACGCTGACATCTCTGCTTCTCTCCGTAGTGCATTGCATCGGTTAACTGGATAAAGAAAATCATGTCACGCCGTTACTCTCAAAACAACAGCAGGCAGCAACAACAAGAATGGAGAAGCAATAACAGCAGTAATTTCTCCAAACCACAAACCAAATTCGTCCCCAAAAATCAAAACCCTAACTCCAACCCTACTCTATCCGATTCTCTAAGGCAATCTCTCTCAAGTCAATCCGATGCCGCCGCCGCCGCCGCCGCTCCAGCATCGAGCGGTAATATGGGCGCAGGGGAGTCGTCGAGTAGGATTCAAATGAGAGATGACGGGGCGTGGATGTCTAGAAAAGCTGTAGCTGGTGTTCAGGGCGGTGGCAAATTTGTAACTTACTTGCCGCAGGATGAGGCTGTGGCTGCGGGACTCGGTGCCGATGAAGGAGGGTTGGATCCAGTAGAATCACAGAGAGTTGTTGATCTTTTGAGTAGAGAATTGTCTCGGTTACTCAAGTTGAAACCTAAAGAATTTTGGAAAGAAGGTAGCTCTATTATTTGCAACTCTCTCTTGCTTTTCCCCCCTGAAAAAAATTATTATTATTTGTAATATTAAGGTTTCTAATTATTTTTGGTATAGCTGGAATTATTTCTGGAGCAGTTTAATATATAATTTTTGCTTGTAAAGGACAATTTTCTCTGATTATCTTTATTATTTTCTGTTTTCTCAGTGGCTAGTGATGTGTCGTTGCATGATTTTCTGGATAGCTTCTTGAAATTTAGGAGCAGATGGTATGATTTCCCACATCGTGGAGTCAAAGGAATTGTTGCAGGGGTAATTGTTGGAGAGCTTGACTTATGTCGCCGTGTTTTCATGGTATTGTATCGCATGTAAGTTCTCATTTTCTGTATTGACAACTGGTGTCCCTCCTTTTGATTTGTTGTTCTGACTTTGAGTTTGATGCTGTTGCTGCTGCAGATCTTCCAATAGGGCTCCGGGTGTCGAGGCCGCTGAAAGCTTGAACTCAAAGGATCATGCTGGTGGGTTGTGTAAACTTAGATCCTGATATATCAAGTGCCACATGATTGGACTTCATATTGACATAAATGTGGTTGTAATTTTTCGTGTGCATTTTTCTCACAAATTATGAATGTAGTCCTCTTGCAGGAAAAGAAGTTACTGGACTTGCCTAAGTTGTTGGATATATGTTCCATTTACGGTCATGAAAATGAAGAACTGACCGGATTGTTGGTAAGTGTGAAAAAAAGACTTTCAATTTCTATGTGTTTCTTCTGCAATGGATGCGAACCTTTTTCAACTTAAAGCTACAGCATTCTTTACTAAGGCTATACTATCTAGAGAAACTTAATTATGTCCTCCTTTTTGTTTATACTCATGAGGTTAAGGACACCTTATTTGACCCTTGCTTTTAGTGGATTTTAACTTGATTTTTGGTTTCTAGCTTTAGTCCTGGTGCAGGATAAAGTTAATGCATGTCAGAAAAGGAAATGTGATATTTTGCGTGGGATGCCAGAAAATTATTTTTTCAACATGAGACACAATGCATGGCTTTTTACTGGGGGTTAAAATACCAAGGGAATGCATTTGTTTCTTCAAGATTTGGTTTTTCCTTGTTGATTGCAATGTATTGCAGCAACAGATCATCAAGACACCAATTACTTTATTTTTGTCTACAATATTGGCCTTCAAGGACCTGAATGTTTCACTTCGATTCAATTTGAATGGCCCTAAAAAAGGATGTATATCTATTAGCAACAAAGGCCACAAAAAGGATGATGTTTCTCATAATCTGCAGACAGAACTAGAATTTTCACTCCTTAAGTTGCCTCATCCTGTCAAAGTGGAAATTTTTTGAAATAGTTTCTGTTAAAAAGTATTTGGAGTTCATCCTTTGATGGATGCTTATTAAAGCTGACATTTACAGGGTTGGCATTGTATGTGGACACTGCTTGTTCGTGTGATGCCTTCAATGGAGTTTTAGTCAAATTCTCTCTCTCTCACATTTTTTTCCCTCTCAGGTCAAGAATGCCTTGAAAGCCCAGCCTTGGCTCCATGATGATCTGGCCACTTTAATGACCCATTTCCTGGGCATCATTCACACAATGCATCAACGTTGCATGTCATCTTTGGAGGTGCTTTTCTAGATTTTCAATGTTAGGATACTCTAATGATTTGTGGTTATGTGTGAGGGAGTATTTCTATATTTCATGCATGGAAAGATGTCTGGGCACAGATTCCCAGCATTTGTTTCTTGGGACCCCCAGTTGACCTTGGTTACTTCAACTTATTTTCTTTGCACCACTTTTGTCGGTTACTATTTAAGAATTTATGGCATTCCATGACTTTATATACAATGTTGCATGAAGTACTGAGGCATTGAATCAATGAATCTCTCAGGAAATAAGTGTAGAAAGTGATTGAACATGGATAGAGGTATAATATCACATAGATATGATTTTGATAGATGAAGTCAGAACCTCTGCAGGAATACTTTATAAAAAATAGAACACGCATCAGAAACTAAGCAAGGCCTAGGACAAGGGGGTTTTGGCATAAATGGGTAGAATTGCTACAGTGACCATTTTTAGAACCTACGTTCTATCACACAAAAGGTGGTGAAATTTATGGGGGAAGTACCTGGAATCAAATCGGGGTTATCAGTTGGAGGTAAAATTTTACAAAGTTGCAATTAGATCAGCAATATTCTATGATTGTTAATTGGGCAGTGGAAAAGTAGCATTTTTTTCAAATGAGTAATTGAGTATAGCTAAGGTGAGAATGTGAAATAGATATGCCGAAACAAAATAAATAACAGGGTTAGAAATGAAATCATCCATGGAGCTTTCTAATAGTTTAATCATGAAGTGGAAGTATGCTTACTTTCTATGATACACACGATAAACTTTTCTACTGATATTTTATAGGTATTATTTTCCGCTGGAAGCCATGAAGACCATCGATCCAGCCCGCTTCTAACTGATTACTTAGAAGTGAGTTCTTTTCTGTTCTTTTGTCAGTAAATTAATGACACAGTGAATTTTTTTTCCTTGCTTAACTACTGCTTTTTTTCCTTGACTTGCAAGAGAATGGCATGTTTTCATTTCACATATTTCATTAAAAAGAGAACAAGTGTTTTTTGCTTCAAATTACAGGGTCTTGTCCCCTTCCAACTTGAAAGATTTCCATGGAAGAAGACTGAAATTGACATTGTATAAGATAATTGGCTGAAACATTAATTCCATACTGTCACAAATTGATTCCTACTGTGATGGAGTCATAATGTAATTACATTTCTGTCCTTTTCTGGTGTTAAGGTGGATCAAGTGTTATATTATCATTTTTGGTTCCCTTTTCAGGTGATGGACTTTATAAATGATGCAATTGTCTCCATGGATGCTTTTGTTACAGCATATGAATCAGCAGCTGTGTTCTTCTCGTGCCCTGTTGAAATGAGGTACCTATTTAAACCTTGCATTGTTCAGTTTATTTATTAGAAGAGCCAGGAGCTTCTTTCATCACAAAGACTTGTGGTTGTATATCACACGGGGCTTGGTTTTTCCTTTTTTATTCATGTAATGTTTTTAGTATGCCAACAATAATCTGCTGGTGGATCACAAGTGTAGTAGTACTCCTGCTGGTACTTTATTAGATCCATACCTTCTCTTCTCATCATGATAGCAAGAAATTCTTTCTTCTCTCATGCTAACTTCCTGTCTCCAAGCAGTCATGGGAATGAGGAAATGCTGATCACCCTTGCAAGATTGCATGATACTTTAATTCCAGCTTTGCAGCGAGGCTTTCAAGTCATCTTGACAGGAGGGGATGATAGAATGATATTCAATGTTGCGGTTAGTTTAAAGATGTTGTCAATGAGGCTGTCCAAATTTGGATGGAAATTGTTGGACACTTGCTATTTAAGTGATCGAGTTTTTGAAGATCACCTTCCCATTCCCCATGTAACAAAGATGTTTCCTGCAAAAGTAGAGGATCCCGTCATAAGGACAGACATATTGATTCAGACTTTTAGGGAGATCAATGGAGTTCTCCTTGGTGCTCAGGAAAACCAGAGCAAGGTTTCATTCCTTCAGAATCTTGATAGGAATCATCATATAATGAGTAGGCTTCAGAGTTTACAAAATGCCGGTAAGGGATTTGCTTAAGTGCTAGGGCTTCCTATTTATACTTGTACATTTGCTTGAATTGTATTTGCTTGGTTTTTTATGCTCACACGTAGATATGTCTGTTATTTATCTTTTTCCAGGACACAATTACTTGGTGTCTAATTTTTTTGGAAATTAATAGAAAAAAACACGAAGAAAGGAAAAAAATAGGACTCAATATGTAGAATATTTGGTGGAGAATCATGAAAAATTTTGTGAGTCTCCATGTATTGAATTATTGGTGATGAAAAAAACTACATTAAAGAACGGAAACAAGCTAGAGATTTGGCTCCTTATCATTAATGTAGTGCATTTCTTACTACTCCTTGTCCTTGGTGTCCCACTCAAGACTTAGGATGGCATTGGCTCTATAATGGAAGCGAATGTTACAATTGCCACCTTCTGTGAATGGGCTGCAGTTGAGGATCTCAAGGGTCCTGAAACCACGAATCAATGTGGTGCAGCCTTTACATCATACCAAGCTACACATCCTTGTGAGTATGTACTTTGCCGATTTCATGGCATGGGAGGATAAATGGGTTGCTATCAACATGACTATACCTAAATTTAGATGTCATGTCCTGAATGTAGAATAACATGTGGTTCAGCCTTTAGGATAACCGTCTGCTTAGATTTTGTACTCATCATAACCATGAATGGTTCTTGATGGTACCTGTTTTTGGTAGAGGAACTCACTATTGTTTAGGTTTTGATATTTAACTTGCTTACTGCAGGGTGGATTTTCATGGATGATGAACAGCTCCAATATTTATCTGGGATAACAGCTTCTAATCTGAAAGGCACCGTTAAGGAGTCACCTGCTCTTCCAACTGCCACTGCGAGCAACAAAGTACAGATGGGTGAAGATGCTGCCATCATGGAGTCCAAAATCAGTCAAATAAAGGACCTTTTTCCTGACTACGGTAAAGGGTTCCTAGCTGCTTGTCTTGAAGCTTATAATCATAATCCAGAGGAGGTCATTCAGAGGATACTAGAGGGGACCCTCCATGAAGATCTAAGGTGTTTGGATACTTCATCGGAGACAATGCCACTGCCCAAAACTGCTTCAACTGTGGGCAAGAAAGATAAAGGAAAAGGAAAGTTAGTTGAATCTACACTTCCTTCAACAACATCACTGCACTCTGTTAATCCAGTGGTCCCAGTGGAGCAGCGACAAGTTGAGGGTCCCTCTGTTTCGTCATCATCTACAACTGGAAGGTTTGTCAGGAAGCCTAATGACATCCCTGGTCACTACACCACTGACACCAGAGATCACAAGGATACTGCAAGGATTGCTGCTCTAATTTCACAGTATGAATACGAAGATGAGTATGACGACTCCTTTGATGATCTGGGTTTCAGTGTTGCCGAGTCCGGGGTGGAGGAGAATGAACTATTAGGTAACAGAATAAACTCTAATTCAGGGATATCATCAGGGACCAAAACTGAAACCTCTGCTCAAAACTCTCCTAATACTAAATGGGGCTCCAGGAAAAAGCCGCAATATTATGTAAAGGATGGAAAGAACTATAGTTACAAGGTTGCAGGTTCAGTCGCGGTGGCAAATGCCAATGAAGCTTCTCTTATTAATGAAGTACACGGAGAACAAATTCATGGTCTTGGACGTGGTGGTAATATTCCCCTAGGTGCAACTAAAAAGTTGGCCGAGTATCAAGAGAAGGATCGGGACCAGTCTGATGAACCCGAGATGGAAGGGAGAGGGAATACAGGGAATTACAGGGGTCGGCCCTGGGGCAGAGGAAGTAAGGGAGGAGGAAGGCTGAGGGAGTCAAATGATGTCCAAGACAACCAGTCTGATGGCTCTGAGATTCAAGGGAGAGAAAGTACTCCTAACCATAGAGGTAGAGGTCGGGGAAGAGGAAGTAATCATAACTACAGGAAGGATAGAGCCATGAGTAAGCACTTCTCTGGATTGTCTGGTTTCTAAGTGCTCGTGGGATGTTCATGCTTACACAAAATGTATAAAAAGAAATGAATTTATGGTGAGATATACAATGTTTGAGAGCTTCATACAGCTGTATAGTCGGGCTGCTGTTTGCATGGCCTGGACTGTGGTCAACATTTTTGTGGCATTTTATATCAGGGACACTCTTTCCTGGTGCCTGTTTTCTATGGTTTTACGGTCCAGTTTGAATAAAAAAACTCGAGACAGAGTTGAAGCAATTGACATGAATGAGTGAAATCTTTGTACCTCTTTTTTGTAGGGAAAACTCGAGACAGAGACTTGGAAAATTTAATGAAAATATTTTAAACTTTCATCAAGAATATTTTAAAATTTCAAACCATGACTTGATTTAACAATCCTGGTCAATGATTTTGTTTGAATATTTTTAACCTTTACATTTGCTAAACAAAAAAAAAAAGTCAACAATAAATTTAAAATTATAAATAATCAAGAAAATGAAAGGGGAGAGGAAGAGAGAAATTCCCCATTCAATGAAATTTGGCCTTAATTCCAATTGCTAAAACCATCACCTTTGGAAATAAAGAAGATATGTCAATTTGAATAAAAAAATAATAAATTCGAATTTCGTATTGATTATTTATGAATGTGTTTTGAGGTTAGATTTGTGTTTATAAATTTTAGAGGATTGTAGAAAAAAAATAAGGAAATGAAGATCTTTAAAATCAATATCAGCTACAATATCCCGGCGCCATTGTGAAGAAATGATCAATAAACGATATGTCACCTGATTGATTACTACAAGTGTCGTCCATATTATTTATTAAAATTATAATTGAGCCTGATTTAAGTTAAGCCCAGGCGCACTAGGCACCACTCCAAGAGTATTTATTATATTTTAATAATTTCCTTACTAAATTTATCATTTTTTTATTTTTTTATTTATCTGATACATACAATAAAATAAACTTTACATTTTTGTACATTTTAAAAAAATCAAGAGTTCGTAGCTTACATTTTTGCAACCTTTTACTTTGTATTTTCTATACTATCATGTTATTAAAAAAATTATTTAATTAAAATACAGAATAGTTTTATATATATATATATATATATATATATATATATATATATATAATTCAATGAAAAAAACTTGGGATGGTAAGAAGATACAAGTGAAGAAAAAAGAACAATTTTCAAATTCATATTTTAAATATAGTTGACAAATTTGGTTCGGCTCGAGCTGGATTTGATATTGGACTAAAAAAAGATAGGCTATGCATAATATATCATACCTAAAACATTAATGTCCCGTCATGCGAAAATGTCAAAACTGTTACACATGCATTGTAAGTAACAAACTTTTAATATATTTATATTATATTTTTCAAAATAGATATTAGATCATATTCATTAACTCAATCCATGTATATCAACCCTGAGACCTTGTTCAGGTCAAATTCCAGTCTAACGACTATATTTTTGTTTTGTTTTATTCTCCACAACCAAACAGAAAGAGAGAAAAATTTAGGTACTCGTTTTTTTATACCAAATGCTACTACCTCCGACCAAATGCTTGAGACTCCGTCACTCCCAAAAGAATAAAAAATTATGGTCCCACTTGACCACTAGATGCAGAACGGCATGAAAATCATACTATTGAGATACATTCGAGTTTCATGCTTGCCTTCGTGCTCTCTCTAAATCTATGGAATATCTTTTGTTGCCCGCTCGACGAATACGAGTTCAACTAAGTTCTATCACATCAAACCTTTCTTAAAATCTTGATCTTCCGAATCATTAAACTTGGTATTCAAATCACATTCAGTAATTACAACCAGTTATTACAAGTACAACTACAAATAAAATGAATGATCTGATCAGTTGACTTGGGATACCAATAATCTGTGTATGTCGTCAAAAGCATAGCCTTCCCACAAAATCCATTTCCCTGTTCCCAAATTCATAAAAAATCACGGTAACATTAACCCTACAATCTGCTAAATTATTCCAGAGGATGTTCATCCTACAACGTCTAACAGCTAGACTGGATTCCTCACATATCTTCATCGCCCATGCCAACAGCAAAGTGCCCAACGTTTCTATCCTGGATAATCCAGGGAAGTGTACAGGTCAACAACTTTGGTAACGCAAAAGCAACTAATAATGTCAACGCAAAAAAATATAAAGTGTATAAAGCCCAGAAAAATGTTTTTTGCAACAGAAAAAAGGGACAGGTAAAAGTAAATGCCCAGAGAACAGAAGATAGTATAGAATAAAGCGCACAGGAGCATTAGTTTTTGAAATGTTCCTCACATCAAAAGGAGCAGTGGTGACCAGAAAAGTACACGCAATAACTATACTGAATGAAGAAGAACCAACCTTAGATAGCATCCGCTGCTTGTTCAGAAACTGGGTCCTGGCTTTATTTTGTATTGAGTTTGGCGACCGGAACATCCTCTGTAACAAGGAATGCATCTTATCAGTATCTTAAAACAAAACTAAGACACTAAAAGAGAGGTCATCAATAAAAGTAAATGTCTCAATTTTACAGCCCTTGTTTTCCTCGCCATGATTTTCTCAGGAATAGTTTGTGTTTCAGGCGTGCTGAACAGTGCCTCAATTTGAGAGATTTGGAAGGGGAGAATTTTTCAAGACTGGAGACGGAGATTGCTATATTGGCAGCAATGAGAGAATGCAGATCTTAAATATGAACAAAAAAGTACATGAATCCATTAACAACCAATCATTATCATTACTATATAAAGGAAGTTTAGTTTAAACCATTACCAAGGTTTAGCACATCACTAACCAAACTTAACTTCAATCTAAAGAGATCAGCTAGTTTACCTAGGCAAATATCCAAAGTATCAGAACACACGTGCTGTATTGACACTTGAGACAAAGAAAAGTTTGGATGGTGCAGGCACAAGAAAATCTCACAATTTTAGGACAAATAAATAATTCCAGATTGAAGACTGTCATAGAAGGCCAAGTTGGAGAAGAGCATAACTGACCTTTTCACCGCTTGACATTTGATGTTCGACACCTAGGAGATGCTTTCTCTTGGGCGTGAACCCAAAAACAACTTGAAGGAATTCATTGTCCTATTTAAACAAAATCACTTGTTTATGGTATTAAAAAGCAATTGACACCAACAAAAAAAGTAAAGCATCGCATAAGAAGCAAGAAGGACAGACAAAAGCAGGACCAAGAAAACCAACCTGCATGTGCTTAATAAACCCACCACCAAGAAAATGCTTCATGAAGTTCAACTGTTAAAAGAACTCGAATCAGAGAGCTTGAAAATCTTAAAACACAAACCACAAACATGACCAGAAAGAAAAATAATGATCAAAGAGAAAGAAACCTTTATAAGCTCAGACCATGTTGATGTTTGTAACGAATCTCCTCCAATCTTCATTGAGATATCAGGAGCGTAGCCATCCTGGTAACATAAAAACTTAACATCAGAACAGAAGCACATGCAAACAGAAAGACTCGGCAGGACAGGAATGAATTAATACCTCCAGGAACTCCAAAACATCCTTGAACAAGTTCCTCTGGCTGTTAAGATCCTTCTTAGCGGAACCTTTTCCACCAGCCTCGGCAGACAGGCTCCTAACTTGATTTAGGATTTTTGATTTCAGTCCTAGTATATGTGTATATCCTTCACGAGATTTATTTCCTTCTGGAACTGAGCCATCTGGGGTAGTCTTATTTTCAGTAGCAAACTTTTCAATACTTCCTGTCTCAAAAATTGAAGCTAGAGCTTCACCGGAAGCAATGCGTACAGATCTGTCATCCTTATCTAGCAGAGTAGAGAAATAAGAAATGTACCTGCATCAATGAAAGTAATGATCTTTATTGAAGTTTTACTTCCCCGTGCAAGAAAACCATGACATGGGAACAGACAACTGTCTAGACAAGACTAACTATTTACCAACTCCTTCATCATGGACTGTGCAAATGGACTGGGGATGGATAAGTTAAATGACAATCTGATCAATTTCAGCGCACTTCACGCTGATTATCATATAAAAGAAGACAAGTATAGAAAACGAAGTGGAAAATCAAATCAAAAGTTCACTTACTCTTGCCAATCTTTGGAGTTAAGGGAGCATCCATCCATGGTAGTCAAGATAAATGCCCAAGCAGACACCACTGCTGTTATTACAACTGCAGGGAGTTTGACAGCAACTACCTGAAAGTGAAATAGCAAAATTTATTTGTTGGTAGAACATAACCAATAACTACAGCATTGGACTGTTACTGCATGGGTTGAGGTCTTGAAATCAAGTAATTAAAGGATAGATGATAACATCATTAATATCACTGATACATGAAAGCAAAGAATAAAAACAGATGCATACATTAGAACCTAGTTTAGGATGAAGCAATTGCCACATGATTTGCATTGATCGTTCAGTTTCCTCGGTCTTAGTTGCACCAACAAACGTCACAATAGCCAAACAGTCCACTAACTGAAAATGACCACCCAGCAGAAAACAGACGAGATTCGACGTCACAACAATTAGTGGAAACTGGAGAACAATTAAACTCTCAAAGATTTAGCAAATCATTCATACCGATACAGTCTTCAAGGAATCAGACTGAGATTTAAGAGCTTGGGAAATAGGAATAACTGATTCTTCCAATATTTCATGTGCATTATCCCCAGAACCAACAGTCAGAGCCAATAATCCTACAAAAACAACGTACTACACTAATAAAAGTTGAAAATACAGGTAAAGGACAAGAGATGACAAGATGGGCTCGACACTAACCGATGGCATGACATGCTAGAGATATCTCTTTGCTAGAGCCCTTTTTAATGGAATTAAGACACAGGTGTAGTAAAGTAGCAAATCTGAAGAAACAAACAAAACAAAATACATGTAAGAGCCTCGGGATGAACAACCATGACTAATATCTTCACATTACAGCACAAACCCACCACAACATAAACCAAATCAATCAAACTAGGTAACCAACAACAACCCACTGCACATTACAACTATCTCTTAGCCAGTGCTTACTTCTTCTCAACAAATTGATGCTGCAAGTTGGTATTAAAAGCATCAATAATCGCTGCCAGAGCTTTCTCTCTTGTCGAACCCCTTCATCCACAAAACAACACCAACACCACCAATTCAGCTCAAGTTCAACGCAAAACAAAGAAACTACAATAATCACAAACACAAACCACCCAAAACCTAAATTTCAAAACCGAAGCACAACACCAACACAAACCTCTTCTCATACAGAGCATCTAGAGCTTGTTCTAGTAAACTATCTTTATCAACTTGAACCTCGTCGGTCCCCGACACCGACATAAGATCCGAACGGGCAGTCGACGATGAACTCACGCTACTATTTTCATCATCACTATCCAACATCGCTTTATTTTTCCGCTGATTATTACCTGCACAAATTAACATAATCCAAACCCTAAGTTTTTCCATCTCATAATAATAATAATTCAGTAATTGACCAGGAAAAACCCTAATTAGACAAGTCAAAAATTGAATTCAACAATAGATGAGCGAGAGAGAGAGAGAGAGAGAGAGGAAGAACATACGCTTCCCCATCGCCGGCGGCGGTGAAATTTAATAAACCTAATTGAGTGAGGGTTGATAAATGAAACAAAATCTACTAAAAATCTGAAAAATAATAAGAGATCTTTGTGAAAATAAAAGCTGGGCAGATATAAATTGAACCAAGATTAGTAACCGAGACGGCGACGGATTTGAACTGATTAAGGATTTATCCATTAATTTACTTGAGGTAGATTTATATAAAAGAGCTAAAAATTATTTTTAGGGTGGACAATAAAAATAGAGAGGAAATCTCTTTATCAGGTAGAGGAGGAGCCGAGGAGGATCTTAATGTTTTATTCGCATCGACTGGTGTAGAATATTCGAGGAGCGTGTTGTCAAGTGCAGCCAGTCAATTATGTGGATTACTACGTGTTTTCGTCTCTACCGTGTGATTGGATGAGGTGGGGGCTGGAGTACATGGTTTCGTTCTTATCTGTTCACGTTCGGGTCTGACGTTAAAAAATTACGAGTTCCTGAGATCATGGATGAGTGTCTGGGTGTTTTTTTAAAAATTTTTTATTTAAAAATATATTAAAATATTTATTATTTTTTTTAATTTATTTTTAATAATAATATATCAAAATTTAAAAAAAAAATTTAATTTGAAGGTAACCCGTTAAAATAATTATGATATAATGTATTCATGATCTATGATTTAAAACTATGGGTGATGGTTGGTAACTAAGAATGAAGTACCTATAGAATGGAAGTATATAACTTAATTTCTTAATATTGAGGTATTTGGCAACGAAATACGACTACAAATAGGGAATGAAGATAGACTTTTATTGTGGATTTAAGGGACTGTTTGTTAACGCCGTATCCTATAGGGAATGAACATGGGGTGAAGGAAGAATTCAGAAATATCCTTAGCTTTTATTGTGAATTTATGTATAACTTGTGAAGCACTAGGAATATGACATGTTTGATTTTTGAAAAATAGTTTTTGAAAAATTATTTTTTAAATTTTTATGTGTTTATTTGCTTTTAAAAAATGTGACTAACGGAAAATACTTTCCAGTCAAAGAAAAATTTGACTTGATTTTCAGGAAAATATTTTTTCTTTTGACTGTGTTTGTGTTTTCGGAAAGTGGTTTTCGGGAAACCACTTTCCAAACTCTCATATGTTTGTTTGCCATTAAAAAAGTTGGTCAACGGAAAATACTTTTCAGTCAAGGAAAAATTTGGCTTGGTTTTCAGGAAAGTGTTTTCCTGAAAAATCTGGACAGAAAACACTTTTCGGAAATTGTGAAAATTTTAGAAATTTCATTATTTGCTGATTATATCAAATTTGATCCTCAAACTTTTGATTGCTGTATATATTTTGTTTTGAATATTTATTTTTTAATTTCATCTTTTTAAAATTAATTTTTATATTAACTTTGGTCTTTATTTTTATAATTGCTATTTGTTTTTTCCTTGTTATTTTTTATTGAAATTTTTTATCTATCAAATTTGGTCCTTGTTCTTTTGATTGTCACTTATTTTATTTGAAATAATTTATGAAGTGTTAATTATTATTATTTTAATTTTTTCATCTTTCAATTTTTATATTTTTTATTTGATCTCTATTATTTTGATTATTATTTATTTTATCTGAGATAATTTATAAAATTATATTGTTTTTCAATTTCATTCTCATTCAATTTTTTAATTTGTAAGATTTGTTCCTCATTATTTTAATAAACTTGAAAAAAATAAAACATTAATAAGTTATTCTCCAGCTCATTTTTCATAATATAAGCAAACACTATAAAGTATTTTTCAATTTATTTTCCATTACACTATCAAACATCGAAAAATATTTTTTTAAAATTTATTTTTTTCAAAATTTATTTTTCATAAAAATATCATTTTCCAGCAAACAAACAGACTAAAAGAACCAGTAGCTTCTGAAATTTCATATCTGGAAAAACATTCGTATCAACCAACTATGGCTTTAGGTAAGAGACTGTATCAGGCCCATTTCCAAGGAATAGGCCCACTCAAACTACTCCTGGCTCCTGGCCACTGAGGTCCGTAAAATTTAAGCCCATCATGCGAGTGGAAGTAGGGCCTTTCTGTTCCCGACGAAGACATTGGAGCATATCTTATCAAGGTGCCTTGTGATTTTTATAGAGAGTATTACAATTACTATTTTGTTTTTTTTTTTTAATGTCAAGTTCATCTGGTTTTACGCAACACTATGGGACGGTTCTCAGTGAATTCCTCCCAGAAAAGACAGATACAAAAGTAATTAAGCGTTTTGGTTAAATAAATAAAAAACAGACATAAAAAAATAAATTTGTTTTTAGAATAATTTTAAAGTGATTTTTTTATCCTTTGAAGTCTTGGATGGATTTTTATACAGTATTGATTTTCGATCCTTTGACTGGTGGCTATCCTGATGGCTGCTCCCAATCAAGCAATGATGAGTTGCTACTTGAATAAAGCAGACTTAGAAAGCATCTGGGAGACCCACTACTGGATAAAGGATAATAAATAAATAAATAAATAAATAATTTTTTTATGAATTATTATCTTATGAATAAGAGAACTGCAGGGTGGAAGGATCGAAATCATGTTGATTTATAAGAACAATGTGACGATCAAATTCATAAAAACTCTTCCTAAATGAATGAAATATTGAACTAGTGTTAATGTTGGTGGCCGCTTGTTTTAGTTCTTGGTAGAGGAGAGTCTAGCTGGGAGTACGCTTGCCTTGAAGGAAAGAACTTGGTTAATTATTTGATACATGATAGCCGACCCTGTC
>Ga0325411_1001322_pt1 | contig 27574 bp, 14 predicted proteins | sample PopdelMetagenome_13_FD_206181 | JGI IMG/M metagenome (GOLD analysis project Ga0325411, IMG submission 206181) | Populus deltoides microbial communities from Bellville, Georgia, United States - Xylem-PdIQD-R4 | ecosystem: Host-associated > Plants > Phyllosphere > Stem > Wood/Secondary xylem...
TGATACAAATGAATGTTTTTCTCCCTTCTCGATGAGCTTTGGGTCCAAGGAGACACAACATTACAAATCACAAGAATTGCACACGAAATGCCGCCTGCACCTGGTTATGAGAGAGATTTTAGCTACCAAGGTAGATGTCCCAAACGAAGGTTACTGTGATCAAATATAATTTCCACTGAAAATGGAAAAAGGAAAATCAAAAATTTTCTTTCAAACAACAAATAGGGAAAAAAAAAACAGAGATGCAAGTTGACAACACTGAGATCAAATATAACTTGCATTGGAAACAGGAAAGACGGTCTAGTTGATTTTAAACTCGTAGATAAATAGGAGAAACAATATGATCTAAAGTTTTCACTTCAAAGGTTGGAGAGGCACACAAGGCACAGTAACTCGTCCTAATAATGGGAGAAACTTGGACTCTGTTCAGCACCAGATTCTAGCAGAAATAAATTCTTGATTGGGAATTAAATTCTAACTGCCGCATTCTCCTTCCCCAGCCCCTCAAAACATAGAAATATAGGAAGAAATAGAAAAAGTTTACAGACCGAACATCCTGAGCAGAGACCACATGAGAAATTACCAGAATTACGAGGTGTACTCAAAAGGCTGTGGAGGCTGGGGTTCCTCATCAACTGCCATGGCTGCTGCAGAGCTTTGCTGTCCTGTGGCTGAACCGCTAGCGGGTGATGCTGTAGATGAAGGTGTATCTGTAAGAGAAAGCACTTCGGGCTCAGTTGGTTGCAGGTCTCTCAAGAGAACAAACCCTGAAGGTGCTGACTTCACCGGCACATATCTGCTATCCTCCATAAATTTAATAAATTTCTCCTGGGTAGGAACAACCCTGGCTGGGTTTGTCAAAATCTCATGAGAAGGCTCGGGCTCTGCTTTCTTCTCTGGTTGCCCATCAACCTGTCAAAACAGGCAATCAACGCAGTAAATAATCCAAATCCAAAACAGGTGATATGCCAATCTTAAAAACTGGAGAAAGCATCAGAATAAAATGATGATGGACTGGTATATTTTAGCAGTTCTGTTTCTCCATTCAAAATGAAAATGCAATTGCACATCAACACAACGTAAAGAAACATCAATAATTGATATTTACCTGCATAGCATCCCCATCCTTCTCATTAGATGCTTTTCCTTTTCCAGCACTTGTTGCTGCAGGTGAAGACTCAGCTCCTGCCGCCTTTTCTAAACTAGCTTTCTGCTCTGCTTCTTTCTTGGCCCTAGCTTTGGCCTTCACTGATGTTGACAGAACTGCAGTAGGAAGTTTGACAGCAGACGCCATGGTAGGCACGGTAGTTGGTTTTGGATACTCAAACAGAGAAGGCTTTGCATTTGATATAAACTCAAATTTTGGAACTTTCAAGTCATAGTTGAGTCCAATAAAAGCTGTGGGTGAGAATGCCAGGCTTATGAAATAGATAAGAGGATACCAGTACCAAAACTGGCTAAAAACAGCAAGGCCAACAACAGCAGTGATTTTATCATGCTTTGTCTTGGAAAGCAATCTTATAGTCACATTCCTACCACCAGCATCAAGTATTCCAGAAGCAAGGATTGCTCCCATCTTGCTCATTGTGTCTTCATGCTTGTCAAGAATTATTTTTTCCAATTGCCGTCTGCAATAATAGGTTCACAGAAGCGAGGTTAGGCTTTGTAAAGGGGGCAGGATGATTAAAATGCACTAAATGTTAGACTTAGTTAAGTAAATCAGATGGAAAAATACATCATTATATTGCAATACCTGAATGTTCCAACACGAGAATCACTGGCTTCATTCATCTGGACCATGACCATAGCCATTGCAATCAGGGCACCTTGACGAACAAAATCAACAACATCTGATGTCAAAGGTTCTAGCAATGATATAGCCTCACTCAAGCCAGTGCCTGCACAGGAGATGCCAACTGCGAGAGCCGCACCATATCGTACATGTGGGTTATATGACTCTGAAAGCAAGGAGACAATTCGAGGAGTCTGCAGTTTAACAGTGCAGAAAGTTATAACATAATCAGAAAACAGAATATAAATGCACATCCATGTGTTTGTGTAATGAACATAAAAAAAAGTCAACTACAAAGGAACCAAGCAAGAGCTTGAAAACATCAACAGATGATTTTAATCCAAAACAATGTCAAGCATTTATACTGGAAAGACAACAGCAACAACAACCATGGGCCATGGAGTGCAAAAAGAAAATGAAAAACACAAGAAAGAACCTACCTGCTCTGGCTCAGAGTACAAGACAAATCCAAGTGCAAGAACAGCAGTCCTCCTGACATCATCACTCACATCTGATACAGCAAAGTGCAGCAACTGGCGAATGGCCTTGTTGTTTGCTGTACCACTGTAGGCCAATGCCAATGCATACATGCCACCATAACGAAGTATAGGATCTTGATCCCGTGTCATCTGCTCGATTAGCGTGTCTGCTTCTTCTTCTCTTCCATAAACTGTCAAGGCTATTCCCAATGCTAATCCCCTGCAGCATATGCAGAACATATAAGCAAAAAAGCAGAATATAAAAGCTGAGGGCTCAGCCAATAACCAAAAATGAACCCCATACTTACCTGATGATTTTCTCATGTTGTGTATCATGCGCATATGCAAGCATCTCACTAGCTTTTTCGCTTGCAGTCCCAACCATGAGCAAGCCCATGCTGATACCAGCAGCTTCACCAGCAACAGCACTATCAGTATACAATGCACTTTTGAAGTCGTCATAGATATCTTCATCAGCGGTTCCTAGAGCTGCCAAACCAAGACCTAAGCATGCACCATGTTGAATAACCTGAACAAAACATTTCAGTGTGAATTCCATAATTAACTACATGTATTTATTCTTATAGAAAGCAATAGAAAATTGGAACAGTTAGCACACCTCCACACTGGTGCTCCGTATGCTTTCACGAAGGAATTGTTTTATGCCCTCGCCATGGTTGGCATGAATGAGTCCCAAAGCATAGAGAGCACCACCTTCTGAGTATGGACTACCTCCACCACCAGCACCAGCACCACCTTGAGGCAAGTAAGGGGCCATCAGTGACCTGCCCTGCTGCAAGTGACCTCTGTGGATGACACCAAGACCTGCTGTTGCACTAAATTTGGCCCAATTTGTCGCCCTGCTCAACCAGTCCTGACATGATATGTAAGCCAAAAATAGTTGAGCATAAATTATGAGGATGCAAAAAAAATCTGCAAACAGACATGCATATACCAAAGCATAAAAAAATATATATATATATATAAAACAAAGATGTGTGACTCACTAGATTTTCTCTGAGAAATGTATCCACAGTTGTTCCAGCATGCATAATTGCATTAGCATAAATAGTTGCACTATGACAGACACTGTTTCTCATCTCAACAGACTGCTTGATTGTCTTCAATATAAGGAGGTCGGACCTATAAGCAAATAACAAGTATTATTAACGAAAAAGGCATATAGGAAGCTAAGATAGTTAATAAAAAAATGACATGACTTTTTAGCATTACTTATTATGACTGTATAGGAATTGCAAAGTCAGCTGTATTGACATCTCTCCTGACAAAATTCCCTTGATTTTTGTCAGCCTCTCAGCATACACTACTTCACTTGGATCTGGTTCATGCACAGTAGAAGATGAGGTTCCTTCTGTCATTTGAACATCTTCTGGAGCACTAGAATTTTCATTTTGAGATGAATCTGGAACCATGGATTTTGGCTGTTCAGGCTCTGAAATTTGAGACTTTGGAGGTGGAAGGCGGTTTCTAACATTTAAAAGAAAAGCCTGATGCTCATTCTCCACAAGATCAAAAGCTATTTGAAATGCCAACAGAGCTTCATCCTTGTTTCCTGAGCGTAGAAGTTTTTCCAATATGCTAGCTACACCTTCAGGCTCATCCAAGAACATCAAACACTGACAAATGCTCAAATAATCAGGAGAAGGAAGCTTTTGATATACATTAACAAGAAGCTGGAGGACCTGCAGGAAAAAAAAAAAGAACAAAACAAAAAACAGCAAACAGTCATCAACTTGTATCACAAATCTTCTTCAATAGAAATAAATAGACCACTCAACAACTTTCCATATAGGGTGATTTTTAATAAAAGAAGCCAAACAGCAAGAAAATCTATGAAATTCAGAATCCATTACCACATTCATAACTAACCAGAGATTATGCAACATGGCACGCAGTATGGACAAGTGATCAGAAAAAATAAAGGAACTGGAAAGAGTGAGGAAACACAAACATACACTCACAGAAAAACACTAAGTGTTAATTCCCGAAAACCATCCAATATTTTACAACAAAAAAATTGCATTGCCATTCATGATTTCATGTATTAAGACCAGTAGACAAAATAAAGAATTTAAGTACTACCCAATGCAATTGGAAAACTGTGATAACGATAGAAAATGCCATAAAATTCATAAATGTCAACCTATCCAACCAAAGACAATGTTATCAGTTGTAACAGTGGACAATCAACAAACAATACACATAACAGCTTGTATGCAGTGTTGAACATACTCCCACATGATCACTTCCATGCAATGGCAATAACATGGGACAATATTAGTTAGGAAAGCTAGAATGCAAACAAACTAACCTCAAGCCGATACTCTCTGCGGTTAACGAATGAATGGGAAACATTAATACAATAGGACAGAGTTCCATGGACGTTATCACTCTTCATGATAGCTTCCTCAAGTTTATCTAATCTTCGGCATTCAATTGCAATTCCCATAGCTTGCTGGTACTTTCCATCCATGATGCACCTAATGGAGAAACAATAAGATAACTAGTAGTACAAAGATGCATAAAAAATAAATGAATTTATATTACTTGTCTAGCAATCTCTCCACAATTGCTTCCAGCCTAGGGTCCACATCAGCTCCATCAGAATTTGATTCAGCTGCCTTGGACTTTAGGCTAGCATACTCATCAATAGCCTTAGCTGGAGATAGGAACAAAGACAAAATATAAGTAATCCAGGAAAGTATCCTCATCACATCCCTGAAACACTTCACAAAATATATGACAAAACAATAGAAGCTTGACCTATACAGTGTTGACAACTTCATGCATGCTATGACAAATTCTCATAACATCACATCCTATTTAAAGGTAGTTGTGGGGCATGCTAAAATTAGGTGTCTTTACAGTAATTTCACTGGTTTGTAAGTAAAGAAAATAGTGCAAGTTGATGAGCAACGTACCAAGAAGAGTATGAACATAGTCAGAATCCTCTGAAACATCAAAGAGGGATCCAGCTCCAAGGGCATACGACAGTGAGTCATTAAGTTCACCCAAGTAATAGAAAACCTGAAGATGAAACAGTAATTCATTTTAATACAGGACTAAGGTGGTCAATGTCCAAAAACTCAAATGCCTACTTTAATCAGTTTTAAACAAGGGTTTATCAGTTTATTTGCCTACTTTAATCTAGGCATTTTTATTTGAGGCATTTTTGTTTTTAAATGTTGCAAACAAGGGTTCCTAATAAGATACAAGTATACAACTTCCTAAACTATGTACAGATAAGGAGGTGGACTTTGGATGGTTTGACATTGTTAAACTCTACAATCCATTCTCTTCCTTTTCCTCTTCTTTCTATGTGACATACAGGGGAGGGACTGAGAGATGGATAAGGAACACAAGGAAAAAGAAAGTCAATACCTTAGAAACAAGCAATGCGGCAAGTTGCCTCTGGTGCAGATCAAACTCATCATCTTCATACAAACTCTCTCTGAATAACAACAAAAAATTACGGAAAACTCATATCCACAATCACATTATAAATACAAAACAACAAGCTAAAACACACGAATCTTAACTTCAGAACTCAAGTCAATCCCAGCAAATAATAAAACCTTGAAATGTTCTCAATCTCATAAGCCCCAAATCCTAATTACCCAACACTAAAACCCCATCTCTGAAACCACCAAAAAAAGTCATATACTTCAGGAATCTCTTATTCACTAGAAAACCCCAAGAATTCAAACTTCGAAGCTAAATTAACACAAGATTACTCATAAAACACATCACTTTATTTTCAACATTGAACAGTCTTATTTATTCAAAGTGTTGTTCAAAAACAGATCGAAATCCAGTAAAAAAAGAGACCTGTTAACCCTAGCCAAAGAAAACCCAAAAAAGATTCAATCTTTACAACAGAGACTTACATTATAGGCACACTAGTAGAGATCTCCGGCCAAAATTGATCGACAAAGTTATTGAGATTGTAGAGAGCGTGTTGTTTTAACAAAGGGTGGCTCTCATTAAGCATAGCCAGCAGTCCACCCGCAGAGCTAACCATAGTTTCCGGCATTGATTGAGATTTCAGAAACCCTAGCTCGTTAAATTGAACTGGGTTTGCGTCAACTATATTGATTTGGTTTGATTTGAGGGCTTCGGAATTGGGGATTTTGAAACCCTAGATTGCTTGAGAGAAAGAGAGAGAGAGTGGAGAGTTTAAGCGGAAAGAAGTTGTTTCCTTTTTATTTCATGTAAACTTACTCAACAAGTCAAGAACTACAAAAACAGGAAAACAAAAAAAAACAATTATTAGGAATTTGATTTGAAAATAATAATCGTTTGATAAGGATCATTCAAATGGTTAAGTTTTGGATTAAGAAATTCAATAGAATTAATTTTTTATTTAATTTTAAACTAAATAAAATTAAAAAAAATCAAACTAATATATTCAATTGATTTTATTTTATTTTATTTTTATTAAAACTGAATAAATCTAAATAAGTCCAAAAAATCAAAATCAAAATAGGTTATTTTTATTAAAGTTTTGACTGTTTTATATAAAAGAATTGGTTATTTATTTAGGTTTAATTATATATAATCTTTTTTTAAATTTTTAGTTTTTTTATTTATCAATTTTATTTTTTTATTTGTAATATCTGAAATTAAAGCTAAATCAAATTGAGTGTATAGAAAAAAACATAACTGATTTTTTCAGTTTTATTTCACATTTTGGTTTTTTTTATTTTGGATTGATTTTTATACATATTTTGGATAATTTCAATTATTATGTTTTTGTGTCCTACTATTTTTATTTTTAGATTTTTTTATCTTTTTCCTCATCAATTCATATTTGATAAATTAAAAAATTATTAAAAAAATGTACTACCATTTGAAAAATAGCAGATTTTTATAGCATTATTTTTACTTTTTACATATTATATAAGGTGTTGTTTTAATTTGAAAATTATTCATTACAAATTTAAGTTTTTTTACGTTTAATTATTTAAAAAAATTTTATTATTCACATTAAAGTTATTTTCCTTTATATTACATTTCAATAGCATTCTTGAATTACCATTTTTTATTATTATTATCTAGGATTAGCTTTTAAATTCATCATCATCATCATGGATTAGCTTTTATATTTGGTTTATAATATGATTAGATTATGTTAAAAACCGAAAGACATGAGGTTAATGGTTCATTGTACATCTCGTCAGCTTTTTAAAAAAAAAAGTTAATTTTCTAAATTTTTTTCTTTTCAATCAAGCCTTTTTATAGCCTAAATAGAAGACATTAGGATTGGAATTATGATAAAAATACAACATTTAGAGATAAGGACTCGTCAGTCAGGGGAACTTCAAAAATATAATTCTAGCTTTATTATCACATACAAAATAAATTCGGAGAATGATTATGAAAATCATATCAAACCTAAGAAAAAATTCGTTTAATCTTTCTATAATATACTGAAATAAAAAAGAATAGAGGATTTGAATAAAAATAATAAAAAAACATAATTTAAAAAATAAAAATAATAAATTGATATCTCGTTAACTCAAGTTTAAAGATCTAGACATTTATTCCTATAAATCTGTTGATTATTGAGGTAAAATAAATATCATTTTAATTTAAGCAAAGAAATTCTATGTCCCTTAAAGCTAAGGAAAATTGAATATATTACGAGTAAATTAAAGCTTTTTAATCAATTTCTTACCATCAAACGAATTTAATATTGAAAAGCAATTTTAATTCACTTGGCAGTAACTTTAGGAGCAAAGCCTGTGAAATTTAGTTTAAGCAACCATTCAAAACCTTAAGTAATTTAATTTAGTTTATTCCTCCCTAATAAATTAAAGTGATAGTTATAGCAATCAAGTTAAACTCATTTGCTTCACAACAATTATGGATTGAAAGAAACTAGAAAGCACATATATATCATCTAAAAAAAATCAATAAGCATAAAAAGAAATCAATAGCATAATTCTGAAATATAAATACGTACTTGAATATGAAAGAATTACAATGATAATTTTACTTCTCACAACTTAATAATGGAGATAGTGTATATTCCTCTTGAACCGAAAGCCAAAGTTTAGTTTATAACTACTGAAAAATTAACAAAAATAAAGAGAAAAGAATGTTGCAAAAAAGAATAAAAGAGTTGTTTCTGCTGTGATTTGCTTTTTTATTCTCTTTCTCAGTTGTTGTCTTTCGTTAAGATTCTTCTCCTAATTAAGAGTCCTTAATGTTATTTAATTCCTCCTTCCTTATCTTGTTATTAAGGTTGGTGAAATCACTTAGAATTTGTGTTGAAAGTTGACTCTATTGTCATCACGACTCTGTTGTAATTTAGACGTTACTACAACTTAGACTTTGTTTCTAACTTGGTTTTTGCAATATCTAGCTGTTCCAGCTATATTCTTTCATTCATGGAATGTTAGAGGCTTGGTTTGCATCTTTCTTGGATCCTAAGGCCCACTGTTTCTATGCCAAACTCTCAGCAGTAGTGGGATGTTCGGCACCGTTAGTTTCTCATCAGATCAGGAGATCAATCTTGTCTTTTAGATTGCATTTGGGTTTTCATCTTGAAAACGATTTTATCTAACCTGGCATCCTTCATAAAAGTTGTGATCATAAATGTGTAGATGATTTTGTGCTTTTGAATTACATGATTTCGATACTTGAGGCTCAATATATGCTCGTTTGAATATGTAACATGAAAGTAGAGAATCCTGCCGCAAGTAAGATTTCGGCCCGATTTTACAGGTTTGATTAGAGATCTAAACCAACTTGGATTTCTACCCATAACTTCCTGAAAAGTTTGATATGTGTACTTTAACTTTTATTCATCCCATGTTCATATTTGAAAATTATAACTTAGTGAAAAAATTGTCACAAGACATAAGGTCAAAAACATAAAATACAGAAATTCTTATCTTGTAGCAATTAATTCATAAAGTCTCTTAAGCATGCCAAACTCATAAAAATAATTTCCAATAAGCTCAAAATACATTAAAAAGCATAGTTAAAAAGAATAAAAACATATGTATATTTTACACTTATCAACTTCCCTCACATTTAACTTTTGCACATCCTTAGGCAAAATTTTAATTTTACTTTTTCAATGTAAAAAATTTAATGCAATCAACGAATAACAATTAAACTCTCAAACCAACATAACATATCATGAATGACATTCCAATCAATTTAAAATTGTTTTTCAAGTGTTTTTATTTTAGAATAAAACAACCAAATAGTAGACCTCACATAAATGATCACTTAATTCTCATGTGTTTGAAAAGTTAGTATTTCACTCAAATTCATTCCAATAAAAATGATCTACCATAAGCTTGTGAATAATCTCACTCTCCACCATTTAGATTACATGCATTTCACAAATCATAAGGTCTTTTCAAGGGTTGTAATGTGGCTTGGTTTAAGGTAGGAAATCTTTAGTAAAGTAGCTTAAAAGTTGTTGAAACCAATGAAACAAAATACCTTAAAACAAGATATAGAATATTAAACACTTCCTCTAGCCATTTTAAACTTGGTAAATAATAAAGCTACATTATCCATATATATTGGAAAATTGATCATTCAACATAACAAAATTTTGGTTCAAGCTAAATGATGATCTTTTACCCTTATAAAACTTCAAACCTTCATTATAATTGTTTTTTAGGAATCAAAGATATAAAAGATAGAACGAATTCCTCAATCTGCCATCATAATATCATGTGGCTTGCATTTTTTTTCAAAGTAACAGTTTGTTCCTGATGCAACTATATTATTTAATAGTTTCACCCACATTTAACTAGTGTTTTGCCTATGTTTCATATATAAAATGCCTCGATATTCTTTATTTTATGTTTTGAATATACTTTTGGATGAAAGATGCAAAAAGGAGTAAATTGGAGATAATTGGCAGATTTGACCTCCAGTCGATGTTTTGTGCAGAGCGTGAGCTCTAGAGGTTGAAATGAAGTGATTCTAGTGGCATTAAAAAGCTAACATCCATACCTTTCTGGACATCTAAGACAAGAAAATAAAATAAGGAAGAGTATGGAAATCGCAGCCTTCAAAGTCAAATCTCGCAATCTGCCAGTGTTGACCTTCGGCCATTCCAACTTAAATATCTGGAGCTACAGAAGTCCAATTGATGCAAACTTAATTTTTTTGGATTCATGACTCAAATTTCTATAAACTCTCCAAATTTTAGCCAAAACCGATGTCATATGAGGGAGATATGATTTTGCAAAGATGACATCTAAATTCTGCCAGCAAATAGGTTTCGTGAAGAAACGAGTCCAAATTATGTTTCGAAGCATCTAAACCGATATCCAAGTTTTTATTTCAACAATTTAGCTCCTCTAAGTCAAAGCTTAAAGATTTCATGCAAGGCTATTTCTCTTTTTTTAGGAAAATAGTTATTGAAGTACTTAAATGTAAACAGTCTACTTAATGGAGGACTATTTCGTAAAATAGAGACCTAGGGTTTCCTAAGACATAAAAAGAATGAGAGAAGAGAAGAGGGCAGCCAGCCAAGAAGGGAAAAACACCCCCTTCCTCTAAGAAACCCTAAATTATGCATTCTTCCTTCTTTTTGATTAGTTGTTCAACAAACATGTAAGGTTAAACACTTTTTCTTGGTTGCAAGGGCACGAAAACCTTCGGATTTCAAGAACTGTGAGATTTATTATAGCTTTTCTTTTTAGTTTATATGATGAATATGTTTGTTCTCCTATGCTTATTCTTCCTATGATTGTTTATTTTAATTGCTAGAGCGGACTCTAAGTTATTATTGTAGACAATGAATTGCTAAGTTTGATATCAAAACCAGAGTTGTGGTATATGAACTTGTGAAGCAACTGAGTTTAATAATTATGGCGGATCTACGTTATTAATCTTAGGGAGAACATTCAATCAAATGAAACATAGACTGCGGACAGTTATGTTTTCTTGATTAATCAACTTATCTAGTTCTTAAGGCTGCCATTGAATTAAATTACTAGTGTAAACACTGTGGTTGTTTGATGGTTAGGGTTAGTTATACGACAGATCCATTAACTAACCACTGTTAAGAAGAGATAAATATTCAGAATATAAATTGATGTTTTGTTTTCATGATCAGTTCTGATTTCTGTAGGTGGATGTGTGCTTGTGACCAAGGTTTGTTCTCTTGATAATTTTCTGATTTTATTAAATTTCGTTTGATAGTTTTCTGTTTTCTTTTGCTTTAGCCTAGATAACATCCAAACCCCCCCCAAATTGCATATCATCTAGCATAAAAATCTGACTTGAACTTTCTCGTGGGATTGACCATTTGCTTGCTCTATACTATCTTGTGTGTTGTGTTTGAAGCTAGGGTAACTAATTTGTGCGACTGCGACATCGCAACAGTTCCCTCACACCTGATATCATAACCCAATTCTGGGTTATTCCCCAAAAATAACATTTTTTTTCAAAATAAAAATTAAAAAAATAAAATAAAGGTTGGCAACATGGAGAAAGCAAGTCGGGAAATTAAGCTGTAATTTCAAAAAAAATTCAAGGTCTATTTGTACCCCATTATGCCAAAAAAAATGCAAATTGAAAGTCAAATTAAATGATTATTGGACAAATTTGCATAAAAATTAAGTCCAAGGACATAATTAAATTTTTAATAGGCCAATTTGATTTAATTATGGGCCAAATTGAATTAATTTGGGTCCAAATAAAGGATTTTAATTAAGTGCAAGGACTTAACTATACTTTAAATGGGTCAAATTAAATTTATTTAGGGCTTAATTGGTGAAAAATTAAGTTTGGGATCCTAATTTTGGTTTAATTGAGAAGATTGGAATTTTTAAGAGACCTAATTTAATTTTTACAAAGTTAATTGATTGAAATCAGGGGCCAAATTGCAAGACAATTAAAGTTTTTGGGTCAATTAGAGGTTAAATTAACAAAATTCGCAGTCAAGAGCCAATCTGCAAAAGGCACCAAACTATAGGGGCTTAATTGACCAAAACCAGGGGTGAAATTGAAGAAATTAAAAATGTAATGGTCAATTAGGGGTTAAATTTCATAAAACCGAGACTAGGGACCACAGTGCAAAAGGCGCGTAAATTCAGGGTTCTAATTCAAGTTCAGCAGGGGATAAATTGCACTAAATCAAAAGTATAGGGTCAATTATGGTTGCAATTAAATCAAATTTAAAGAGGGAGGACTGAAATGAACTTTGGCCAAAAACAGAACTCTAATACTGTTCATCTTCTTCTTTAATTTTCTCTGAAATGACAACTCAGGGAAATTACTTTGCAGGTGCATTTAATGCATCTAACGTCCATCAAAATTGACAAATCTTGGACACAAATGATCTTCTGCAATTTCTCTACAACCCCATATGGCCCGTTCAGGCTGAATGACAACCCATCAGCGCCAACGCAGGCCTAAAGAGGCCAAATCAGTCAGCCTTTTCTTACAGATTTGACAACTAAGAATGCTTACTTTGAACCAATGGTTGGGATCCTTCCCAACTGAATCAAGGGCTGAATTTTTTTTTTCAGTGTAGACAAGATTGCCCACTTCTACAGCTTATAATTAAAAGTGGATTTCATGCCCTAAGGGAGGAGAAAATCGGCCAAAAACCACCAATCGACCACCAAGCAGCCACTACAACTCTATCTCTTCTCCTTCCAGCCTTTCTCTCTCATTAGCAACCTTTTCTTCTTCCTCCCACAGCCGACTCCAGCCAGTAACACCTCTGCCCACTTCACTCCAGGCCAGTAACAGCAATTCCATCCCCTCCGTCAAGTCGCCTCCCATTTTTCTCTTCCATCGTCTGCAACTATGTAGTTGCATTCAGAACGTGAACTATTGTTCACATTCTGCAAAGTAATTAAAATCTCCTTTGGGACGGGCCAATTCAGGCCCAACCCAAATAGCTAGGCCGGGTTCAACCCCCAAAAAAATGAAAATAAATTCAAGAACCCTTTCAAAAAAAATTGTGATTTTCGGGTATATTTTTCTATCTATTTTGCATGATATTGGATCGTAGATTTACACTGTAAAATATAAATCGGGTATTAAAATACCTGATTTTCTCTGAAATATTTCAAAAAACATTCAAAACATTTTTAAAAAAAAATTCTCAAAAACTTTAAAATTAATTTCCCTTTTCAAAAACATTTTTTTTTTGTTTTCATACATGCAGCCAAATCCTAAAAATTTTCAATGCATATTTTCATTAAAAAATTGCATCTTTCTCATGTTTTGAAAATAAAAAAAAAATGGATATCATAACCAGTTTATGATCATCCATTAGGGTTTGGCCAAAATATGAAAAACCTTTTTCCAATCTTTTTTAGGGTCTAGATGTAGACTTTAATATTTGTGGGGTGTAAAATTATACAATAAAGTACACCCTTAGGTATTAAAGATACAAGGTGTAAATAAATGCGATGCTAAAATTCAAACTTAGAATGGTTAGAATTTAACCCGATAAGGTAGAGACTCTCTCATGCAGAGAGAGATCTGCCTTGAACCTTAGAAAAGACCAATGAATAGAAACCCGACCTAGAAAAACAATCAAACAACAATGCAGCTTACCTTAGGTAAGGTGCACTGGGGGTGATGTATCTTTTCCTTGCACAACTAGTCCCTTACACACCACTTTTCCTAGCGACCATAATACTAGGTGGCGACTCTTGAACATTAATCATAATTTTTTGATTAAATCCAAAAACTCTTCCTAACACACCACACCTCATTAGGGAGGCATGACAAAAGCCTCCACCGTCGTCAAACGATGTCGTGACGCTCGCACCCTGCGACACCTAACATAGCCACTTATAAATTTAACACACTCTCACACTTATTTCATGTATTTCCTATGCTTGTATAATGATGTATAACGCTCCATTAATTCTACGGCTTAGGTAATACATTGTTTGGTTTATAGTTTGTAATGCGGGTTATAATCAAAGAAGAAGTCCATAAATTCAAAAGGGGTCTCAAAGGAAAAATTTATCAAAATATGGGTTATTAGGCTATATAAGGTACATAACAAAAAAATACATTAATCATGTTTAAGCATGCATGTAAAAATATGGTCTTGATTAGAATCAGAGCAAGTTTTGGAGAAACAATACCAATGGAAAAAAATCACACATGAAAGAAAAATAGAGATCAATATAGATATGTCAATCATAAGACTCAAAGTCTCACAATCTTGTGTCTACTAAATCCAATTACTTTAGTTTAAAAAAAAATAGCTTGACTAAACAATCTTTTAAAATAGCCAAATCATCATTCAATCATGTTATGATTTTTTAACGAGCTCAATTAAGAATTCGTTAATGATATTAACAATTAAGATATTGAAATATCACCATCATAAAAAATATTTCAGTCCCACAAATATGAAAATTACATTTGCAACAAACAGCCTCCAAATCACTAATTTTAAAATATAAAGATTCAGACATATTAGAATTGCCAAAGCAAAGCATAATGTCATCAACATAGAAAGGTTAAAAACAGAGTATAGTTCCACCAACATGGAAAGCCCTTAAATCCCCTCATACTTAATATAGGCATTGCCCTCAATGACCGTACTAAAAAGAAATGAGGAAGTAAAGCAAGTTACTCTGAATGTGTTTAGCTCAATCATTAAGAGCTGATTCGATAACTAAAAAATAGTATGTCATTCAGTGTGCTCTACAGTTCCAACTAAGGGAATATAGTCTTAGGAGAAAATATGGTGGAGAAAAATCAAATTAAACAATACTAAAAATAGAGAAAGCAATAAAATTAACTAAACAAATAAAAAAAAATCTTTGGTGGTCATGGTGCAACACAACGCTTGGGTTGCCTCCAAAAAACACCTTTCTTTACTCTGACAAATTCCACTGGTTTCTTTTATGATGGTACCTGCCTTTGAAGCCAGAAAGAACTTTTAAAAAAACTCCCTTTTTTAGATCATTCTACGTGGTAATAGATCCGGATGGAAGGTTATAAAGTCAATCATTTGCCTTATCAGCCAAAGAGAATAAGAAAGCCTTTAGTTTAATTTGTTCCTCTGGAATTCCTTCAAGTGCTTGTGGAGGTCCTCACCTATAAGGCCACAGAAAGTAGATAGTAAAAGAACCAAACCAGATTTTAACTCAAAAGCTACATCAATATTTAGGAATTCAATGCATAAAGGTTGTTGGTTCACGTTGGGAGTTGATAACTCCCTTAGTGTCCTTTGTTCTTTTTTATTCTTTTTTGCAAAGTTAAGTTATTATACTGCCCATAAATACAAAACAACACTTAATTTGGGTCTAATTTTGTTTCCTTGTTTTGTTTAGGGTTATCACGGTCTCGAACAAACGTCTTAATTAGGATTGATTATTAAAATTACGAACATCTAATTTTTATCATATAATTAGGTAAAAATTATTTTTAAAAAAGCTATTAAATCTAGCTAAGTTCATGAACTGAGTCACGTGTGACTAGGGTCATCCAATATGTTATTGTCTTAATACTTTTAAAAAAAATCCTTCTTGATTTTTTCATAAGTTGATCCATGCTTTTTTTAATTATTCAGGTTTCCTTTAAACCCATTAAATCAACCAATTCACATGGAGTTAGTTCTTAAATGGTTTAATTGGAAACTCATACTAAGCAGTGAGCTAGGTCAAGAGATTTCAAGATTTACCTACTTGCTTCAATACTTTAAAAATAAATCTTTCTTGATTTTTTTATAAGTTGATCCATGCTTTTTCTAATTATCCAGGTTTTCTTTAAACCCATTAAATCAATCAATTCACATTGGATTAGCTCTTAAATGGTTTAATTGGAAACTCACACTAAGCAATGAGCTAGGTTAAGAGATTTCAAGATTTACCTACTTGCTCGGGTTTCATAGCATTGCTAAAAAACCCTCACGCTTTTAGTATTCTTTTTATGCTTTAAAAAAATTTAGTCCAACCCGCAGTAAAACGCAGGTCAATGGACTAGTTCATATATATAATGCTATTAATCATTAATGATTTACTATTTAACATAGATATCTTATATGATTTGTGAGTCCTCAGATCTAAAAGGATAACCTTTTGAGAAGTTTACAAAAATCTAGGTCAGTCGGTGATGAGGTTGTTGAAAACCTCTATTGAGAACGGTGTCTTAATGTTATTGAAAGTTAAAATGCAAACAATATTAGGCTTTGACATCTACACGGCCTATAAAATAAGTTCCTTTATAGGTTTGAGGATCTCCGATGCTTAAGTTAGTTTAGATAGGAGATGAAAATCTTATGAAGTTGTGTGAACATGTGTATGTGTGTGTTTAGTTGCAAAGCAATATTTATGTAAAATTAAAGACTATGATCTTACCCTAAGGTTCGAGGTTATTTAATTAACCATTACAAAAGTTGCCTTAATCCTGAGTTATATAAACCATGTACAATTAATGAAAAACAATGTTGTTAGGTTTTCTAAAACATATAAATGCAGCGAAAACAATAATTTAATTTTTTTTAGGAGTCCCAAGGACCCGTTAAATAATCTAAGGTTGTTTAAGGTTTGAGCGAAGATTACTTGAAGATTAGATGTTTTTTTTATGTTTGACTAACTTCTTCAAGATCAGGTTATCGCAAACAATAAGGCATCTAAGTGTTCAATCTTTAACAATAATCTACATACAACACCAATGAAAAATCTCTTAAAACCTTTTTAGAAGAGAGGGTCACTATCACTTTAAGTGCTAGCTCTTTTTATATATATATGTTTTTAGGTGTTTCTCTATCATATGTTTTGTAACATAGCTTCAAGAAAATATAAAGGTATAACATTATATTTATTGGAAAAATCTAATTACCATATAAATGGTAAAATATCACTTGCCCCCTAAAAATATCACATATATTATTTCAAAATAATTTTAAAAGTTTATTTAATAAAGTCCTTACTTGATTTTTCTAGGTCTAGAATTGTAATCTCTTATATTAATTATATTATAGTTCTTAATTTCTAAAACTTATTTACAATCAAATCACAATCGATCAATCATCTAAATTTAGTTTTTTACCAATGATTCTTAATGTGTGTGACGCATTAAGTTTCTTAATATTTTGGTCTATAAATCACAATTATAATAAAATAAGATTAATTAAATTAAACAATTTAATTTATTATATGTTCAACAAATTAATTGATTTATATTTGAAGATCAAGTATAATGTTTAGGATCTTGTTATGATCCCTTAAATATTAGAAAAATCATATGTGGTTTGACTTAATATTTCAATGATCAATTTCTCATTGTAATTATTATCCTTTCATTAATAATATTATGATTTAGATATTATAGCATTGGATGTGTTTATTATATCAAATTATGTTTGTTTCCAGCACCATAGTCATTGACTCTTTAAATAAGATTGAATTTTTTTTTCAAATCTCGTTTCACCTTATGTTAGGATCTCATAATTAATGTTATTCAAGAACAGGAATAACTTTTTTTCTAATTTACTTCAGATGATAAATCATCTCTTGATCACTTAAATACATTAATATAGTTTATATTATACTTAATATCTACCTGTTTGTTACCTTTAATTAAGAGCACATATAGTTAGGATCAAAACATATCATTCCCTATATAAGATAATTGTAAACCCCGACCTAAATTACAAATATTATGAAATGAGGTACAAATTAAGTAAATTGGACATTTAAATTAAAGAGATGATATTTGATTTTCATATCAGAAATAAATTGGTTGTGTATTAATTTTTTAAAAAATAGAGTACAAAAAATGTCTAAAAAATACATAAATGCAAATAAAATTTAAATAAAAGTAAGGTAGGAGGGAAGAAAGGTATTGAGATGTAAATTGATGTGGTCAACTGAAAATCAATATTAAAATGCGTTCCAACTAAGGGGAAAATATTATTGGCAATTAAAACATGCAAAATGGGGACATGGTGGGAATAAATCCATCAATTTTTCTTGGAAAATTCATGTGATAGGCTAATCTTAATGAGGATTTAGAGAAGTAAACACCTAAACACCATAATAGAAGAGATTTGGGAGAGAAATTTTGTGAGAAGGGAGTTTGTTAGGAAAGGGTCACGACTTGGGGAGGAAGAAAAAAAGGCTTGGACATTCTTAACTGGTTATCGTTTAAAACTTGGATTATTACCTGGTAAAGTGTTCTAATGCTATTTAAACATGTTATTTTAGGGTTAATTGATTTTGATTAAAAATCTTCTATTTAAAGAATTAGGTTTCTTGATAACATTTAGGGATATTAAAGAATTACTATACTATGATGTAATTGGGTTAAAATAATGATATAATAGCTTAAAGTATTGAATAATAAAAAAAAGAAATCTAGGTGTTTTGGCTAATGAGTACAACCAACCAAAAAAGTAACTAACTCAGAAGTTAATACGATTATTATAATGCTTGTGAAATGTAATGAATATGTTTATATGATTATACAAATGATAATTTAAAGGAATTAAATTATTTTATTTGATAATGATGAGCTTTTATTTACTTGTGAAAACTGGACAATTTCATCACTTAATTTGTAGTTTTAGGTGTGTTAATAGCGAAACTGGATTTTCTTCTCTTAGGTAAACTTGTAGTTTTGTACCTTAGCTTTTAGAAGAGATAAGCCAAACGTAAAACTGAATGTAATAACTTTGGTTATGATTAAAATGAGAAACAATGATCTTGAAGTAAAACTTAAATTATAGAATTTTTAAGAACAAAACTCGAGTATACTAAAGTGTATGTGTGTTTATGAATTATAAGAAGTCTCTCTAGTTAATTAGATCGATAATGTAGATTAAATGAGAAGTTGAAATGAAATTTCAATACAAGATAAATTGTAAATGATGATTAAGTCGAAAGGAATCAACTTAGATTATATTATACGGAATGAGCATTGAATGAAAAATAATATGATATACATGTTGATACAGGATAGGTCCTAGAAGTTGTACAACAACAAGTAGGTGTATACCACCTCAATACTCTAGTATTAAGACAAGTCATTACAATTTCACTAGGGTTCGTTTGGGATTGTAGTAGTGATTACGATTCAAAGTGCTTTTCACTTAGAAATGCATCAAAATAAAGTTTTTTCATTTTTAAAAATCATTTTTGACATCAGCACATCAAAATGATCTAAAAACATAAAAAAATTTAATTTTAAGCAAAAAAAATTCAAAATTTAAGGGAACACGGTTTGCACCGCGTTCCCAAACACAACCTAAATATGCCTTGTTTTTAATTTAGTTTTAATGTGATTGGAACTAGTTTCCCGGTAATGGGTAGAGAAATTAGCTTCCTAGTAATGAGACTAGTGCTCAGTAATGGGCGGAGGAACTAACTTCCAAGTAATTGGTGAAGGAACTAGTTTTCTGGTAATAGAACTAGTGTCCGGTAATGGACGGAGAAACTAGCTTCTTATTGATGGGGCTAAAGCTTGATAATGGGCAATGAGCTAAACACTCAGCAAGGGGGAGATAATGCCTGATAGTGAGCTAGTGGCATTAGGTCGATAATGACTAGTACATATGATTTATCATGATGGTTTGATAAAACTATAAAGAGAAAATTGATCGAAAATAATCTATTAAGACTAAAATGTATCATTAAAGTTGTTTTATTGATTTAATGATTCATGGTATAGTTATATTTATAATGTGTGATAAATTAATTTCAAGTGCTTTACAACCTCGTATGGAATGAGGTGATGATTAGAAGTTTCTTTTTGTTAATTAATGAAGATGTAATTTTGTTATATGTTAATCCTTTTGTAATGTAAAGTATGGTATGTAATTAATGTCATCCTAGTATGATTTTGTTAAGAATTTCTCAATAAACTTTTACGATGTTATATTTCATTTAGTGCTTTAGAATTTAAATCATATAAAATCTACCTTATAATGTTTTCCTATAATTTTTGCATCATGTCTTATAATTATCTATTAATTATGGAAAATGAATTATAAGATATGAGATAAGTCTATGATATTTGGACTATAATCATGATAAAAAGATATGGTGTGATGAAAGTTAAGGATAACTTGATAAATCCAAGGGTAAAGGAAAATCTACCTTGGATTTGGATGGTAATACTGCCAAGTCAAGAAATTAAGTGTGATGTTGAAAGCTAATATTTGAACATAGATTTAATAACAAAAAGATATGATTATGACTAAACTGGTTGACTGATTGAATTTACTAAAGAATTGGTTGACAGTTTGGTAAATTGAACAATTAATTTTGCTATTGTCTTAATCGATCAATGGAACTGGTCAACTAATTGATCAACCAATAAGGAAAATGTTATACTATGAAATAAACTACTTGACCAAAATTTTAGATAAAATTGAACTGGTCGACCATTATTACTTATATTTGTCTATTAAAAAATTCACCTTGTTTTCTTGATTTAAAAAATGAAGGATGTTACTGTTGTTACTCAATTTTGAACCTAACGTGCTGGTTATGGAAAATAATCATATCATAGATATATGATTTGATTCGTGTTGGTTATGGAAAATAATCATTGCAATATAAAATATCATATATATATATATATAGGATTTGTTGATGCTGGTTATAGAAGACAATCTCTGCAATAATTATTGCAATATTTCCTTGAATAGCATGCGTAAAGATTTTCTATATAAGTGAACCTTCAGCCATAATAATGGGGAGGAGAAAAATATTCAGGGGAGATGTAATTTTTCAGAAAAGAGAGGAAAACACACAAAAAAAGACCTAAATCTAAACCCTCTTTAGAGGAGCCGCAACCCCCTCTCATCTTTTAAAAAAAAAAGTAGCCACCCCCTGACTTTAAAAAAGAAAAACAGAGTGAGGAGAGAAAGTAAAACACAGAGAGAAGAGACCAAAAACAGAGGGAGGAGAAAGTAGAGAGAGACGCAAAGAAAGAGTGAAGAAAAAACCGAGAGAACCCGCATAAGGCTGAGTTGAGAGACACAGAAAAACGAGGCTGAAAGGCAAAGGCTTTTCCATCTATCTGAACTTCATCTTCTGCATTCAGACAAGTAAGATCTGCAGGTTAGTTTTCTAGTTTTTTTTCTTCCTTGCTATATTCAAACTTGACATCTGTTGTTTTTTTCTATTCTAAACCTGTTCCTTCCTTTTGCTCTGGATATTCATTTCTGGTTGGACAAAAGGACATTGCTTGCCCACAGTTCATGCATGGCTTGGAGTTTAGATTTTTTTGTTCATGTTAAAGTTACGTTTCTTTTCTTATTCTCCTGCTGTGAGGAACCGTGAGCTTTAAAGGCTTTCATTATCTTTCCCTTTCTTTGTCCGGGTGTCTCTTTGCCTTAGGATGTTGCATAGTTTGAGTTTGGCTCCTAAATAAAGCTCTATCTAGAAAGTGAAACACGAGGGAAGTCCCTTTAGAGTCAAGGCGGTCTTTTAACAGACTTTCGGTTCATGTTTTCATTTTGATTGTTTTTTCTGAAAAAAAAAAAAGCTAGCTGGCCGTTGGTTTGTGTTTGTAGTTCTGTATTTGCTTCAGTATAAAGGTGTTGCTCAAGTCGTTTCCTTTTGCATGAGACTAACGAGTGTGGCAGTATTAAAGATCGGAAAAAGGATGGGTGTTGAGTCATGATTACTGTTATAGGTTTTGGTTTTCAGAATTGTGGTTTTCTTGTGCATACAGACTTGTTAGTTTTTTTTAGTTATAGGATTTGGGTTTAAATGGACAGACTGAATCTTGTGTGAGTAAAGTTTGGCTTTGGGAAATTTATTTTTTATATATATCAGTGTTTTGGACCTTTTGCAAATTTTGGAATGGATGTGTATGGCTGTTTTTTTTTCTTTTTTGTGATGCCTGCATTTTGACAAAAAAAATATAAAAAAATGTTTTTGCGTGTTGCATACGGCCAATACCCTAACATGTTTTGAATGTTTTTTTTATACAAAAAATATTGGAAGTTTCGAAAATGTGTTTTGGCATGGATTTCTTAAACACAAAAAAATTGATTTTCTTGCATTTCTGGATTTTACAACATGTTTGTAAAACTCCATAGGGTATTGACCAATATTCTAAAAAATATAAAAATCTTATTTTAGGGGGAATTCATCTATTATTCACCGCTAATGTTTGAATAAAGAAATCTTTAAAGGACGAATATCCAAAATATTATTGGGAATAATTTGTTATTATTCACTGTTAATATTTGGACAAAGAAACCCCAAGTGGTAAATATCCAAAATAATTTTCTAGGAATAATAAATCCTCACACATTCTTGAAAGAAGCCTTGATTATAATCGATGACATTTTAATTTTTTTTACTCCATGGTTTACGAGCCGTGAGAGTATAAAACACTAAGGCAAAAATAGGCTTTTAAATTTCCTTAGATTTCTAAATTTTTATCCCTCCACCTTGCGATTTACGAGTCGCAAACTCTTGAAATACTAAGGGGAAAATGAGCTTTGAAAGCACATGGAACCTCCTTGGATTTTTATCATAATCAATTTAGGTTGAATCAAACCTAGGAAAACTGATGGGACCAGAAAACACCAACATCATAGCAATTAAAGCAAACCAAACACCAAGCAGCTTACCTTAGGTAGGGCGTATTAGGGGTGCTAATACCTTCCCTTTACGCAACCAGTCCCTTACCTTAGAATCTCTGAAAGACCAGTTAGGGTTCCTAGTGACCAAATACTAGGTGGCGACTCCCTTATTCAATAAACAAAAGACCCCGAAATCAAACCAAAAATCGCCATCGGATGTCGCACGAGGGTTCGACAGTTACAATGACTTAGTGATCAAAAGTCTAAGGATCACTTACACTTCTATTATGTGAGCCTTTTCATATTCACATGTGATCTCTTTATATAGAATTCTTATGCGGGTTAATTTAGTTTAAATGTCAATTAACAAACACCTACATATTAGTTATAGGTGTTCTTCATACCCCACCTTATAAGAATAATTGCTTCCTTTCATAAAAAAGAAAGAACATAATATGCATCAATCTCAACGACTGTAATTAATGTCCAATATTAATAGAGCATCAACTAAGAATATTTAGAAATAATGTTTTGATGCAATAAAAATCTCATAATTATAAAAACTTTATAATTTCATTAGCTAAGCATTTTTGTCTGAAAAACTTATCTTTATGCTTGACTCATTAATCAAACATCAATGAATATTAAAGATAAAAAATATCCTTTTTAATAATAAATGTGCTTTTACATGAATAAAATTAGTCTCACATACTAATTGATTAAATGATATATACATTAATAAAAATGAGTCTTTAGAAACTAGTGATTGGTGAGTTTCCTTATAAACTTACAAGACTCATTGAACAAGATAATATTAGATAATATATCCCCGGCATCTTAAAGGATTTAAACATGACATGTGTCCCAACTCAGGTGTGCCTACACTTGACTCCAAGCCCATCCATACCTGGGCTTAGTTCTAGGTCAAAGTCTCAATCTTATTTTTTTTTTTGTTCCTTTCTAATTATATTTTAAATATAGTTTTTTAAAATATTGGTTACATATACAATTAAATTTAGTTTTTTTTATATTTTAACAAATGAATATGGAAGAAAATCAAATAAGAAAAGCAGATTATAATTTATTATATATATATATATATATTATAATTTACATTAATAAAAAATAATGAACCAAAGTAAATTATAATTTATTCAAGAATGATTCTACTAAAATTTATTTAAAATAAAAATAAAAAAGTTTCATACTAAATTAATAGTTTATTTAAATATTACAATTGAAAAATTATTGAATAAGTGAAACATGCATCATATGGTTATTTTATACTAATACAAGATAATATAAAGATATAAAAGGCTTTACTATATAAGATATTGATATACTTTATCTTATACGTCATTTTCAAACATAACTTTATCTCATTTCTCTATTTTATTTTGTCTTTTTTGTATTCTTTCATTCTATTAACACAAATGAAAATAACATAATAAAAAAACAAGCATAAGCAACACAAAATGCTGAATAAGATTACTACATAAAAATTTTAATTCAAAATTTTATTATTAAATACTTCTCTTCAAGTAATATGTTGAAATATAAGACAATCAACCAAAATTTGATTTCGTAAACTAAATAGGAAAAAAATAAAAATACCATAAAAAATATTTTTCTAAATTAGATAGGAATAAGAATAGCTAAGATAACAAATAATTTACTCTAAAACTCTCCTGCAACTCCTTTCCTAGAACAACTTTCAAATGCCATCTAAGGAGTAGGTTGAACAGTAAAGAAGATTTGTTTCCTCGCTTAACTTCTTGAGTTTGAAACTTAGAGCCAATATGTAGGAAAGATTATTCCTCCAGGGGGTGTTTGTTTGATGAAAAATGGTTTTTTGAAAATTATTTTCTAAACTTTCATCTGTTTGTTTATTATTAGAAAAGTTGATCAACGAAAAACACTTTCCAGTCAAAGAAAAATTTGGTTTGGTTTCCAGAAAAGTGTTTTCCTTTTATTTTGGGCGGAAAATACTTTCCGAAAGTTGTGAAAAAAATTAGAAATGTTATAATTATTTGCTGATTATATCAAATTTGGTCCTTAAACTTTTAATTGCTATATATATTTTGTTTTGAATATTTTTTTTCAATTTCATCCCTTAGAATTTAATTTTTATATTAACTTTGGTCCTTATTTTTATAATTTTTATTTGTTTTTCCCTTATCATTTTTTAATTAAAATTTTTTATCTATCAAATTTTGTCCTTATTCTTTTGACTGTTACTTATTTTATTTGAAATAATTTATGAAATGGTAATTATTATTATTTTAATTTCTTCATTTTTTATTTTTTTATTTGTTAGATTTGATCTCTATTATTTTGATTATTATTTATTTTATTTGAGATAATTTATGAAATTATTATTTTTTTTCAATTTCATTCTCATTCAACTTTTTAATTTGTAAGATTTTTTCTTATTACTTTAATAAACTTGAAAAAAATAAAACATTAATAAGTTATTTTCCAACTTATTTTCCATGACATAACTAAACACTGGAAAATGTTTTCCAATTTATTTTCCATTACACTACTAAACGTCAAAAAATAATTCACTTTCCTGGAATTCACTTTCCAAAAGGAAACTACTTTCCAGCAAACAAACAGGGCCTAAATATTAACTATAACTAAAGGCATCAGCCTTTTACTGTGGACTGCATAATGCAATCCACTGTGAAAAGGTTGATGCCTTTAGTTTTTTTTGTTTCCTTTTATCTTTTTTTTTCTTTTAAATTATCTTTTTGTTTATATTATTTTGTTAATATTAAATTTTTTTCTATCTAGTTATCAAACTTTCATGACACTAATCTCAGATTTGACAGGTTAACCCAGTTAATTAATATTTTTTTCTTTTTCTTCATTAGTTTTTTTCTTCCTGTAGGTTTTTTCTTTCTATAGGTTTTTTTTCCTTTATTTTTTATTTTTAATTAATATTTTTTTTGTTTAATTTAGTTCATTAATATTAATTTTTTATTTAGTTATCACACTCTCATGACATGAATCTCAGGTTCGGCGGGTTAACCTGATTTAACAGGTTGACCCAGTTGATTCTGTTTTCTTTTTCTTTTTCTTCATTAGTTTTTTTCTTTCAATTTCATCTTTTAATATTGTAACTATAATGAAAAGAGATCAACCTTTCACTATGGATTGCACTATGCAAATCCACAGTGAAAGGCAGATGCCTTTTTATTTATAGGTTGTTTTTTGTTTTTTTTTCTTTTTAATTAATATTTTTTTGTTTGATTTAGTTTGTTAATTTTAATTTTTTTCTATTTAGTTATCACGGTCTCATGACACGGATCCCAGGTTTGACGGGTTAACCCGGTTTGGCGGGTTAACCCGGTTGATTCAGTTTTTTTCTTTTTCTTAATTAGTTTTTTATTTTAATTTCATCTTTTAATATCGATTTGATTGAGAATTAAATTTAATGATTTGTTTTGTTTGTTTTTCATTAGATTATCGTAATCTCATGAGAAGATTTTATTATACCCCTTCTCGGAAAACAATATTCATTGGAATAGTGCTTTACTTTGTTTTTTTCCTTTTTAATGAATTTTTTTCGTTTAATTTTATTCTTTAATGTTAATTTTTTTTATTTAGTTGTCACATTTTCATGATACAACCTTGCAGTCAGACCCACATCCAAGACTCTTGGATCTAGTGTTGCAGCTAAACCACTTAAACTTGGGTAATGCAAGTTTAATATTATTAATAATATTAAAAATATTATTATTTGCATTATAAATATCATTATTTTTATTATAATGAATATTGCTAATATAATAATTAATAATTTTGAAAAAAATATTAGTAGTTATAGGTTTTTTTTTGCTTTTTTCTTTTTAATTAATCTTTTTTTTGTTTAATTTAGTTTGTTAATATTATTTTTTTCTATTTAGTTATCACACTCTCATGACATGGATCCCAGGTTTGGTGAGTTAACCTGGTTTGGCGAGTGAAACTAGTTGATTAAGATTTTTTTTTCTTTTTCTTAAGTAGTGTTTTTTTTCAATTTCATCTTTTAATAACGATTTAATTAAGAATTAAAATTTATGATTTGTTTTGTTTACTTTTTATTAGATTATTATAATCTCATGAAGAGATTTTACTGTACCCCTCCTCGCAAAGCACTATTCATGGAATAGTGATCTGCTTTGTTGTTTTTTTCTTTGTTTTTTTTTCTTTTCAATTAATCTTTTTTTTGTTTAATTTTATTCTTTAATATTAAAAAAAATTATTTAGTTATCATATTTATATTTTTATGGCATAACCTTGCAGCCAGACCCACATCCAAGACTCTTGGATCTGGTGTTATAGCCAGACCCACTTAAACTTAGATCATGCAAGTTTAATATTATTATAAATATTAATTTTGAGTTAGGCTTTGTAGTCAAACCTATGATTTTTGAGTATAATTTTGCAAAAAGACCTAATACTTTTAGATCTTAATTTTTTTTGATATTTTTTATGAAAAAAAATTAACTCGTAACATAGCACAGATAACGTAACTAGTATATGGCTAATATCATAGGTTCAAAATTAAGATCATTTCATAAAGGGATTTTGTTTTGATTGATGGAAATGTTAGTCGAAAGGGAAAAAAAATACAACAACCTGCAACTAAGGTAATCGATCAACTTTTAATGGATATTGTACAACTCACCGGGAAAAAAAACTTGTTGCACAAACACTAGAATTAGAAGGATAATGATATTAAATATATATAAAAAAACATTTTAATTATAAAAAAATAATATTCTA
>Ga0325411_1001325_pt1 | contig 27529 bp, 18 predicted proteins | sample PopdelMetagenome_13_FD_206181 | JGI IMG/M metagenome (GOLD analysis project Ga0325411, IMG submission 206181) | Populus deltoides microbial communities from Bellville, Georgia, United States - Xylem-PdIQD-R4 | ecosystem: Host-associated > Plants > Phyllosphere > Stem > Wood/Secondary xylem...
AAAAACCCTATTATATCTCTATTGTGTGCAAACAAGATTAGATTTGTCTTTCTCAACTTATATCAATTTTTTTAGGTGACATTGAGATTCTAAACAAACACCATCAAACTTCTCTCATCGTATGGAATATATAAACTCCAAGATAAATAATTTTACAACTTTCTTTTTCAATATCATAATCTAATTATCTCTCTCTCTCTCTTTTAGATTTGAGATTGAAAATAAAAAATATATATCAAAATTAAATTGCAAAAAATTAAGAAACTAAATGGGTATAACTTGTAAAAATGAAGGACTAAATTAAACTTTTCTTGAGAACTTTAAATAGACCATCTATTTTTTATGCCTTTTCCACACTAGTTATCGTTATTTTCATATTACTCCTAATTAATAAATTTGAATAAATTATTGTTCAATTTCATTATAAAAGAATATAATTGTCAAAATAAAATAAAATTGAGGACTTGAAAAAAGAGAGAGAAAGTTTAATGAAGAGTGAATAACACATATATGGTCCTTGAGAGGTGTAGCGTGATGGTAAAGGATTTAAGATCTTCATAGCAAGTTTTGAGTTCGAGTTAGAACGTGTATTTTTTATAAGAGTCTGAAACAATCGGGGTTTTACTCACTCACCTAAACCTACAAAATGTGCTTTCCAAAGCTTTTTCAATCCAAATAAAAAATAATAATAACACATATATGTGTTTGTTAATGACAATTAGTCCCAATCATAGAAGATAATCACATGACATCTCCGAGTAATTCAGGAATGCAATCATTGCTTGCTAATACAAGAAGAAGAAGAAGAAGAAGAAGATTAAAGGAAAGGAACATCAGATCTTCACCAAGACAGTGTACCAAGCAGGGAGTCGAGGCCACTCAACAACTGTACCAGAGAAGTGAGACCAGTTGTGCCCTGTACATGGCCTCGAGAATAGCAAGAGTTGGTATGCCTCATTGCCCATAGATAATAAAAATATTCGAGCTCAGAAGTGACTGTGCAGACAGGAAAAGCAGTGAGTGCCGTTGTCAGCTTGTTAAAGATCCATGCAAAATGATTCCATGAATATAATATAATATGGTGACTGGTGAGTGCATTTTCATGCCCAAGTTGAGACACTTTTATGGTTATATTTCACGATTGGATTTGTTTTTGAAGAAATTCCCATTCTTTCTACGTTGGAAGGCACCCCCAACCTGTGGGCGGATCTGTTAATACCATAGTTGTTTGTTCACCGGGAAAACTTGGGATTTAAAATATGATTGGGGGGCACCGGAACTTGGTTAAATAATTTTCAGTGACTCCATTTACATAATTAAAATAACTTAAACTTTTTTTAGGTCACTTTTTAGATTCATTATTTTAAAATCCACACTACCCGATTTGAGATCTAGTGGATTCAAAATCTAGACAAGTTAATATAAAGTAAAAAAACACTTTATTAACTCAAGTTTACTTGGCCAAAATCTAATCATTAATTCATTTATTATTTTTTTAAAAAAAATTTTGTTATAATACCTTTGTTAGTAATCTTTTTTGAAAAAGTTTTTTAGTGTTAACTTCCTAACCGAGCTTTTATCTAGATCAGATTTTAAAATTCTACCCAGATCATGTATGATAACTATGATAAATATTACTCGAATCCTAGACCACTCCATGTTAAAGTAAAAAAAAAAAAATTCTGCAAACCCGAGTGTAACAAGGTAAAAACCTAGACATTAATCTATTTATTTTTAAATTTTTTTTTTTGTTTCAATAACATTGATTTGATTTTTTTAAAAAATATTTTTTTAGGACTCACCTCCTGACCTCAGTCTTTTTCTAGATCAATCTTTAGATCGGACACAAGCAATTATAATAATGAAAGAGGTTAGGAGAAGCAGATAGGAGGATTACTGCATTAAGTTGCTGTTTTTGTGTTTTTTCTTTCTTTTCTTTTTATTTATTGATAGGTTTCGCATGTCTTTAAACTACACCATAAAAATAGACCTTCAGAGATAAAATCTCAAGGTTTAATTATCGCTGAAACATTTCTTTTTTTTTATTTTTGATTTATGTGGGTGTCCGGGCCAGCTTGCGCGTACCACGACTAATCCCACGGCCCACTAAACACCCTGCAAACCCAGTGAGCATGTAAGGCATCGCGAGGGTGACAGGCGTGCACATGAGGACTCGAACCCTCAGTGCATCGCTGAAACATTTCTTGCTTCTTATGTATGATTACTCTTTTATTTTTGGTTTGGTAACATATTCTTGTTTTTCTTTTTTCAGGTTTACTTTTGAATTTTGAATTTTTTTTTAAGTATTCGGAGGGAGGCGTTGATTTAGCTAATAAATGAGCTTGCTCGATTATCTTAAGTTACAGCTAAAAGAAATCATCAAAAAACGAAATTCATTCGAACTCATCAATTTAATTATCAATTCAAGACCTGATTAAAAAAACATGTTCTTTTATGCACATTACATTACCGTAGTTATTAAAATTGATCCAATCATATGAGTTAACCTAATAAACTAATTCAGGACTCAAAACCTAACCTACGTCGAGTTTTAATTTAAACTAATTTTGATATTAACTCACTTAAACCAAGATGATATATAAAATTGACCGGGTTAAACTTGACCCAAATCTAGTAGGGTCAAGACCATGGAATTTAAAAAATTAAACGATGATGTTTTGAACAAAATAATAGACTCGAGTTGATCCACTGACTCACAAGTTTACCCAACAATCCAACAACTCAAACCCTTTTTCATGTCAGATCTCGTACCCCAAATTGTGTAAGCATGTGCTTATTTATGGTAACTCGTGTGATTGTAGCTTTTTTTTAAAAAATGAAAAATTATGACGTGTGCCAATAAAAAAATATACCAGAAAAACCCTAAAGCTCTGCATGCCATAAAAGAAACTAGCTCTATGATACCTTGAATGATAAGAAAAAACAAATCATGAGGGGTGTGGCTTAATTAATTAGGCTCTGAGTTTGCTTTTTAGATGTTATTGGTTCGAGTTCTACAAGTCTCGGGACTATTAAAGATTTATATAATCGTTAATATAGGTGAGAAACAAATTTTACATAGTGATGATAATAAAGGCATGGTGATGATAATAAAGGAATAGCATCACACGAGATAAGAAGGAAGTAAAGGAACAAGGATGGCGTGAGAGGGAGAAAGAGAATCAAGTGCCAAGTTCACTGGCGCCAGAAAGCAGCTGCCCATGGCTAGAAGATAAAGGAACATAGATTTAGATGATGATGTGATGGAGATTGGTGGCAACTGTTGTTATTTAATTTTTTATTTATATTTTTTATAAAATTTTAGAAAAATCAAAAAATTTTAATTGATTTTTTTGAAATTTTATCAAAAATATAAGTTAAAAATTAAATAGCAACAGCTACGTAGACATTTTTTTATTAGTGAAAAAGATTTTGCATTTCTTGTCGTTTTAGGCCAACGATAATTGACCGACAAGTAGCTTTCACTCGTATTAATATACACTTGTAACCTTATTTATTGTCTCGAGCAGGAATAAACCAGCTGGTGAGCCTGGTATCCCGTGACTTGCCTTTGTCGAAAAAGAAAATGAAGGGAATATTTGTTTTTGTGATTGAAAAACAAAAACATCAAGTTGTTTTTTAGAGTATTTTTTAAATTGTTTTTTATATCTAAAAATATTAAATTAATATTTTTAGATATCTTTTATATATTGATGTAAAAGATGAAAAATAATAATTGAGTTTTGAATTTTTTTTTATTTTATATAAGGTTATTATATTCTCATTTAATTTAATTTTCTTCTTACTATTATATAAGATCCTTTATAAAAAAAATTTTGATAAAAATTGTTTTTTTATATAATTTCACCATTAAATAGAAAGTTCAATCCCCAATTGACTAAATATTTAAAAAAGGTAAAAAATAACATTGAATTACAAAAAAAACTAAGTGACCTCGAGTCAACTAAATAAACTCACGATGCAAGTTATGCACGTCATCAAATGCAATAAGTTTTTTATACCATAAATTATTTTTTCATTTAATTGTACGATGATAAAGCGCATGGAATTTTTTTTACATGAAACAATTTTTTAAAGGAAAAAAATTGTAATAGTCATTTATAACAAATGATGAAATTATATTTTTTTTAGTTTCGAGCTAAATAAAAAAAATAGATAATTGATAACAAAAGGTGAATTTGTATTTTTTTAAAATCAAGGGACAGAGGGCATTAAATAAAAAAAACAAAGAAAAACAAATAGTAACTCGAATGCCTCATATTAATTCATTAAACTCGCGATCCAATTCATTAACTCAATCAGGTTCAATGATTTATCTTATCAATATTTAACCCAAATATAAAATAGAAAAACTTTAAAAATTAAAAAAGAAAAAGAAAAAAGAAGCCCAGGCACACAGGCTTGGTGCCCCAACGTGCATAGGTATTAAAAAAGCATCTCAGCCGGCGTGCTTCGGCCTAACTTTTTTTTAATTATTATTGTTATTTCTTAAGGAAGCAGATGACTTGTCGCTCGTTTTAATTTTATTGTTGTTGAAATAAGATAACAGATGACACATCATTTGTTTTCTATATAATTCGTGACCGGAGGTCACTGAAAAAATGGGGAATTGGTTTTTGTTTTGCTTAAAAAATTATTTTCAACTTATTTTGACTGAAAATACCCTAAACACCTTGATAAATCTATACGTGGCCTTAAAAAAACCTAAAAAAATTCTCATGTTAGATCTGCCTCCTCGAGCAAGGAGAAAAAGAAAAAAACCATCTAGGTGAAACTCTTCTTATAAAATAGAAACCATTGACATCGATTTCAAGTTTTCAACCATCTTTATAACCAAAATCTTCATCAACGATAATTTTCTCTATCTTCACGGGAATCCGACAGTCCTCTCTCTTCTCTCAAAAAATAGATTGAAAATTGAGGGAAATGAACTTTGATTGTAAAATTAAAACTATAACAACTAAAAGGATTGATCACCTATAAGCTAAAAAAATATGAGGGGTCAAAATAAATTTTTTTGTATGAAATTTGAAGCCATCACTTATTTAGTTATTTTAACTGGTCATTTTTATTTTGGTCCTTTGTTTTTCAATTCAATCATCTCTTTAAAAATATATAATTGTGTGTTAATTTGAACTTAAAAAAACTTAATTGCACAAAAAAAAGCTTGAGAACTAATAAAAAATAATTTACGAGAGAGTAAACAAAGTATCTCCAACAGATAAAACACCACAAGGTCTAGTTTTTGTCAATGTAATGGGCGAGCAAGGTTTCATCACTGGCATCATTTAGAAGAATTAATTTTTTGTCAATAATAATAAAAATAGGCAAATGAACACAATTTTTTTTTTTTTTGAAAAATAGCACCCACTTTGGTATTAATGTCCAAAGAACAGAGAGTAAAAGAACACAAGACAAACTAGGAAGCTTCCTGAGCACATGCGTTGTCTTCAGAATCTGTCAGATAAGGAGGGAAACAGGAGCGTGTGAACTCGAAAAAGAAAGGGATGGATCATGGACATGTTCCTCCCTTCTTGGATAAAAATTTACCCAATCAAGCTAAACGACATCGTGTCTTGTCCATCCATTTTCTGCACCTCTCTTTTCATCCTACCAATAGGGATATGGAAACTGGTCCTCACGTGTTCGATTTTTTTATTTTCATATCACATCTTTTATTTACTGGAAATAAATTTAAATATTCATAAATTATTCATCCGTTTACTTATAGGAATTCAATAAATATATATTATTTATTATTAATTAATAAAAAATAATTTTTTTTATGTTTTTACATCTTTTTTATGAAAATAATTTTTAAAAAATAATAAAAATATTATTTTAATACATTTCTAAATAAAAAAACACTTTAAATCCAACCACCATTATAATTCCATATACACCCTTAGTGTGGATGAGGCGTTGCCCACAACATAATCATATTGCCGCTCAACTTTATTTGAATATTTTTGTAAATAAATAATTAAAAATTTACAGTACAAAAAATCGATTATCCTCCTACATAATAAGAAAAAAAAAGGGAAGAAACAACAGAAAATCAAAATATAGAAACAAATAAAGGAAGAGAATGCGGGCTAGTCTGGGCTGGGCTTGAGAAAACCCATCAAACAATTTCAAACCGGACCAGCCGATAGGGCTTGAGAAAAACCTATTTCTTAACGTTAACATATTTTAGGGTTAACACTCTATTCTACTGAAAGCTGCCGCTGTTATATAAACAAAAAATTTATTTTCTTAGGGTTTGTGGCCTTGGAGAGAAACTAGAGTTGAACACAGCTGCTACTGCTCAGGAACCATGAAGACCATCCTCTCTTCTGAAACGATGGATATCCCAGATGGGGTTAAGATCAAGATCAATGCCAGAATCATCGAAGTCGAAGGCCCAAGAGGGAAGCTTACAAGGAACTTCAAGCACTTGAATCTTGATTTTCAGTTGATCAAAGACGAGGAAGGGAAGAGAAAGCTCAAGATCGATGCCTGGTTTGCGTCAAGAAAGACCAGTGCTGCTATCAGGACAGCCCTTAGCCATGTTGAGAACTTGATAACTGGGGTTACTAAGGGCTACAGATACAAGATGAGGTTTGTGTATGCTCACTTTCCCATCAATGCCTCCATCACCAACAGCAATGCTGCCATCGAGATCAGGAACTTTCTTGGCGAGAAGAAGGTAAGATTCTTTTACTACTTTCGAGAAACCCATTTGGTTTTTAAGGCTAGTGTTACTGTTTGATGCGTTTTACTTAGAGAATCTCATAATTTTCTTGATGTTGGGTTTAGAAACTGAAAAAAGTGAGTATTTTTTATTTTATTTTAGTTTTTAATTTTAGTTTTCAACTATTGACAATTTAGCTGGTAACTGATGGTTTATGAGATTGTTCTATTAGGTTTGGTTATTGTTAGCTGATTTTGGTGTTGTATGATAAATATACAGAGAATGCAATTTTATTGGATTATCAATTTTGATTTTGAGACAAGTAAAGGTAGTGAAATAATGTTGTGAGAGTAATCTAAAGGAAGAATATTCATTTGGTTTTGCTGTAGTTCTGTGTTGAATTTTTGTCAATGGATATGGATATGATATGAGCTGTTGCCAGTCAGCAGTGTTGTGAATTTTGTTCATGTAAAAAAAGAACTGGTTCTACTTTTTGTGGATGATTTTTTTATTGATGGTTCAATTTGGTAATGCTTTTTGTGTTTGGTTACTGAAGGTGAGGAAGGTTGACATGTTGGAAGGCGTGTCTATTGTTCGGTCTGAAAAGGTTAAGGATGAACTCGTCCTAGATGGCAACGACATTGAACTTGTCTCCCGGTCTGCTGCTTTGATTAATCAGGTTCGTGTGTGTGTGGTGTGCTCGCATTTGTAGCAATACATACACCTGAATGTGCACTTTTGTATCTGAATTTACAATGTTGTTTGAAAAACTTAGGAGTACCTTATTTTGTAAATGAATCATGCATGCCCAGCAACTTCCATTCTTCTTTATTTGCTGACCAGGATTTTTCATTCAACAGAAATGTCATGTGAAGAACAAGGATATCCGCAAATTTCTTGATGGGATCTATGTGAGTGAGAAGGGAACTGTAGTTGAGGAAGAGTGAGTCAAGGAGAGGAGCAGTTTTAGTTCTGTTCATCAAGTAGTTCTCTTCATGTTCAATTAATACCCTGGATGCTAAGATGTTTTATCGATGTTTTGTGGAGTTATCATTTTATAAAATTTTGATTGTTCTGCCTATGTTTTCAATATTTATTGTGCCATGGGATTGCGCTTTTATGCTTTTTTTGGCTACCAGCACTGATGCTACTATTCCCAGAGCTTGAACATTGCTGGATATTTTGGAATGATAACACCAAACTAGACGACCAAGTCACCAATATTTTGATTGTTCTGCCTATGTTTTCAGTATTTAGTGTGCCATGGGATTGCTCTTTTACTCTTTGTTTGGCTACCAGCACTGATGCTACTATTTCCAGAGCTTGAATATTGCTGGATATTTTGGAATGATAACACCTAACTAGATGACCAAGTCACCAAAATTTTGATTGTTGTGCCTATGTTTTCAGTACTTAGTGTGCCATGGCTTGCTCTTTTATTCTTTTTTTGGCTACCAGCACTGATGCTGCTATTCCCAGAGCTTGAACATTGCTGGATATTTTGGAATGATAACACCAAACTAGACGACCAAGTCACCAAGTAGCTTTGGTTTTCTTGCTGTAGACTTGAAATGTGAAGAAAGTAGATTTGTATATGTTTAATTGTGGTGTGTTTCCTTCAAGATTCACTGTCAATGATTTATCATTGTGCCTCATGTTGGCATGAGAGGATGTTTTAGATTAGTATTGGTGGATCAGAATAAAAGTAGAAGAAATTCTTCCGATTCCTGCACCAAATATCCGGATCTAGTGTGTAACAGCAGGCTTTATGCTAGAAAGTGTTCCGTTACCAAAAGAAACACTAAACAGAAATGAGAAAGTGATCAGACCTAAATCAAAAGAAAGGTAAACGTCTAACAATTATCAAGAAACATCAACCCAGCAAAAGAGAAATCTTTTAAATTACTACAGTTTCTCTATACTGCACTTTGTGTCAAATTTTGCAAAATCTTTATAGGGTGAGATGGAAGCTTTTTCTGGCTGCTGAAATCAATTTTCTTTAGAAGTAAAGAGAGATCGATCTGGACAATCCAGTCCTATAAAAGATGCGAAAAATCTAAATGGTAGGATGGATGCTGTAGTTTGGAGATCATTCTATGGTGGACTAAAGATCCTTGGAATAGTCATAACTGCTGGAGGATCCACGCTGCTTAGCTTCTACCGAAGACCTCCAATGAGACACCCTCACCCGCCAAGTCCTTCTGGCAGCAGTGTAGGAACATTCTTTATAAATGAATTGGAGGATAGAACGAGATTGATATTAGGACCTGTTCTAATGTTCCTTTCTGCCATGGCATGGTCAACATGGCTTGCGTTCAATCAAAATTTCTGGAGCTCTATCCAGCCAGGTTACGCCTCTCCGCCCTAAAGTGTCTCATCGGTTCTGTGCAATCCACTATTATAGCAGCAGCCTTGGAGCGAGAACGTAACTCATGGAAGATAAGATGGGATATTCATCTTGCTTCCCTTGCATATTGTATAAGCTTCAGCTTTCCACAGACTAATTACTGCCATTACCATCTCACCATCATTCATATTTATATCCTCCTTTTGTTGTTCGTATTCAATTTATAACTTGCTTGAACGAAATGTAGGGTGTATTGGTAACTGGGGCTGCAAATGGAATCCAATATTGGTGTATAGAGAAGGAAGGGCCTTTTTACGTTTCCATGTTTTCTCCACCTGCATTGCTTTTAACTGCCATCTCCTCAGTATTTGTCTGGGCTGAACGATTGAACTGAGGAAGGTTTGTTGCTTTCAAGTGAGAGACAAATAGCAATTATAACCACACTTAGGTTTTTCTTATGGTGCACCCTTCTTAGTTTGTTTCTTATGTTTATTGTGTTCTTTCCTCAGTAAATTGGGAGGTATTCTGATTGTTGGAGGTCTTTATGGTTTCCTGTTGGGAAGAAGCAAGGCTGAGAAACAAGAAATACGTAATGGTGAATCTCCAGCCGATAAAACTCCAGATATTGAAAAAAACTGACTGTTTTCTGTGCTTCCGTGTTTCTCTAATATATGAAGTAGTGTGGCAAGTTATATCTAGTAAATTGCTACTCAGACTGACAATAAATTTCCTTTTCTTTTCCTTTGCTATCAAATTCTCTCAACCTCTATTGTCCAATTTTTCCCTTTATTCTTTATGTCTAATAAAAATATTCTGCAGCATGACACTAACCAGTCCATTGCAAAGATGAAAAAGAATTGGATGCACTAAACTGATTGTGAATTCCACTAGCTAAAGAAAGAGGTGTCTTTCTTCCACACGAGACAGAATTTATTATAGAAGAAGTGGCTGAGATTGATCCTTTGTTTCTATTTAAAGGGGAAAATGAACTGTTTTCTCTTCAGTGGAAGCAATTCATAACCATGCAAGCCTGGGCTCCATATGCAGCGATGTCACTAGTTCAATTAGCTTATGGAGGATCTAATATCCTCATGAAAATTGCTCTTGAGAAGGGACTCAATCAAATAGTATTTGTGGTTTACCGTCATGTCATTGCAGTGATTTTGTTGGGCCCTCTTGCTTATGTAATTGAAAGGTAAACAGATAAGATTGTCGATGCATGTATTTGTGGGAAATTAAGTTTTTTGATGCCTTGATGTACTTTTAAGCATATAATATAAGTACTAACAGAATGGTTTAAGACATCATGGATTCCTAAGGAGAATACAAGAAAATTTGTAATTTTTGGAATGTATTTGCAAAGCAGGAAGCAGCGCCCTTCGCTTTCATTGTCAGTGATCATAAAGATTTTTGTGCTTTCATCACTAGGAACTACCATCCATCTTAATGTTTACTATGCTGGTTTAGCATACACTTCTCCGACAGTTGCAAGCGCGTTGAGTAATGTTATCCCGAGTTTGACATTCATCATGGCAGTTTTACTCGGGTATGTATGTGCTCAACTGACCTTATAATGAATCAATTTTAAGTTCACCAGATCAAATTTTATTGATTTGCTTCCATTTTACTCAGGATGGAGAAAGTGAAGACTGAAAGCCCTAGAGGATGGGCGAAAATGTTGGGCACGGCTATTTGCATAAGTGGCTCACTGGTTTTTACCTTCTGGAAAGGAGGATATCTGTTTAAAAGTTTTGAGAACAGAGCATTGATAAACATCTATAGCACCAAAGGTTCTGCTGGTGAGTACAGGCATGCTAAAGAAAACTGGATTAAAGGTTCTGCACTTATTCTTACCAGTCATGTTGCGTGGAGTGCATGGCTAATTCTCCAGGTAGTCATTCGTCTGTTTTATTTGAAGTAGATATGTTCATCAAGGTCTTGCTGATAATTCTCACCTGCTCTCTCAGGCTGTAGTTTACAAAGTCTATCCAGCTCGTTTATCGCTGAACACTTTGATTTGCTTCTTCGCATCAATCCAATCTTCTTTTCTTGCGCTGTTTTTTGCAAGAACTCCTGCAATATGGAAGTTGGACTGGAATGTGCAGCTCCTGACCATTATATACTGTGTGAGGGTTTCTGAAATAACTATGTAACTTTGAGACTGCTAAATTGCTTGTTACTTATGTATATTATGTTTATAGGGAGTTGTGATCTCAGCATTAGTCTACTACCTGCAAACCTGGTGTATTAGTCACAAGGGGCCAGTTTTTGTAGCCATGTTTAGCCCACTACTAGTCGTCATTGTTGGACTATTCTCAGCAATTGCATTTGCGGAGAGACTTCATTTGGGCAGGTGAGCTATTCAATTCTAAAGTTTCTCCACTCTTCCCGTTCATCAGTTAGTTACAGGTTGTCATTTCAAAACAATTCAAGCTGTCCATTCTTATTTATCAGTACCATTATTTGGCATTTCCCAGCTTGATAGGAACAGGTCTCATTGTAGTGGGTCTCTACTGTGTATTGTGGGGTAAAAGGCAAGACAATAGAGCTGCTCAGAAGCCTGATGAAGGAAGAGGCTTGACTGACGGTAAAGCATTGGAAATTTCCATAAATGACTACCCATTGACAAATCCTGACACAAGCGGAAGGAAGTGAAGTTTCAGACTTTAGCAAATTACTTTAGCACCTATATCGAGGCTATTAATGGAGAATATAATTTCGTTTTGTTTTTTATTTTACCTTTGAGAGTTTCCAATTTGCTTTCCTCTTGCAAGTCAAGACTTTAAGACGCTTAGAAAAAGGAAATAATGCAGCAGCAGCAGCCAAGCTCAAAAAGAGCTTGCATTCTTGTCTATTGTAAACCAAGGATGTGTTTGTTTCAGCTGTCCGTATTTTTTATTTAAAAAGTTTTTTTTTATTTTGTTTAATTATTATTATAATATGATAATGTTAAAAAAAATTTTAAAAAATAAAAAAATATTATTTTAATATATTTTTAATGATAGTTATTTTGAAAAACAACTGTTTTTTGAAATGATTTTTACTTAAAAATATATCAAAATAATATATATTTTTTAAAAATTATTTTTAATATAATACATCAAAACAATATAAAAATATATAAAAATTAATTTTGTTATTATTTTTTTTAAAAAACACCACGCTACCAGACAGAATTTACATCTCGGTAAGAATGGACATTTAGGCAGAAATATTCAAGTGGTGTGAAAGCATTTGGGGAATTAACAAATTGTACCTAATTTCTTGGTTATTCCATTTCTTTTCTTTTCTTTTCTTTTTTGAATGGAGGTCTTTATGGTGTCCTGTGGGGAAGAAGCAAGGCTGAGAAACAAGAAATACATACTAGTGGATCTCCAGCAGAGAAATCTTCCGATATCGAGAAGGACTCTGTTTTCTGTGCTTGTGTTTCTCTCATATATGAAGTGGTGTGGCATGTTATATCAAGTAAACTGCTTCTCTGACTGACAATGATTTTCCTTTTCTGTTCCTTTGCTGTCAAATTCTCTCTTAACCTCTGATATCAATTCCCTCCTTTTCCTTCTGATAAAAATATTATGCAGCATGACATTGATCAGTCCATTGCAAAGATGGAAAGGAATTGGATGCTCTAAACTTAAGTCTTTATTAACCAATCTTTTGTTCCCACAAACGAATCATCATCGTTCACGAATTTTGTTTTCATAATAGGAATTGTTGTTAGGTTGTCGCCATTCATGTGAAATGACAGCTCTTCTAGTCCAAGGAGGCTGGGGAGAGTCAAAAGAAGGTGCATCGAAAGTGAGCTGGAAGAAGCTTGAAAGGCGCACCCTTGTCAATTTTTTTTTTATGGAAACACATGGTATCCCGAGCTAGCTTTTCACGCACACGGTCAGTCCCTGCGATTCAAAACCAGTTTTTACACAGGGTGCTTTGTACCCTGTGGCTCGTGGCCTTAGGAGTTTTTTTTTTTTTTTGTTGGCAGGAGGATTTGATCTTGAGACCCGTGTCGCTACTCAATTTATTTTTTTTATAAGTTTTTGAAAAATCTAAAAATAGTAAAAAATAACAAAAATCTAAAAAAATACATGTTCTTGATATATTTCCATCATTTTAGCATTTTCAACATCATCTCAAAAGAATTTAAATTTCAAAGGTTTTTTTGAACATGTTCAACTTTTAACACGTTATTTTTAAAATTATTGATTTTCCTCATCGAGGCGACGTTGATATTGCTCGTTTTCGAAAAAAAATAAATCAAATACAGATGTTTTACTAAGCATTTGAAAGAAAAAATATTTTTTCTCTATAAATAGAAAAGAAAAAAAAACAGATATAAAGAGGTAATTTTACACATTTGGAGAGGCAACACAGAAAAAAAAAACCCTGCAAAAAACTTAACCCTTTCTCTTTTCTCCTGCAACACAAGCCACCCCCCCGGGAGCCTTTGGGTTTTTCTTTCTCGTAGCCAGTCTCCCCCCCGGCCATCACACATTTTCCTTTCCCAGCCGGCCACAATACAACCCCTCACCAAACCCTCCCTGGCCTTAGCCAAAAACAGAACCAAAGAGCCAAAGCTTTCCCCTTCTCTGGTTTAGCCTCCCTTTTCCCTTTTCCAATCGTCCCCATTGTCTCCCACGAGAACCAGCCAAGACAACCCCCTCATTTCCCTTTCCTTTTGACAAAAAGCCAGAGAGAGCCTTCATTCTCCTTCCCTTTCGCTGCACCTTCATCTACCTCGCAACAACTCCCTCTCACAAAACCCAGTCCGGTCATCCCCCACTGACTTCAGCTTCTTCTTCTCCATCGTCGACCACAACATATCTTCCCTCATCAGCACAGATCGGCCTCCACCGATCTTCTTCACTGTTAGCTGTAGCAGTGCCGTCCTCACTGGAGATCCAACAAGCCATGACCCTTCGCCTCTCTGTAACGGATTTCGGCCTAGCACAACATCTTCAGCCCCCACTTCAGAGCTATCAGCCACTAGAAAGAGGAAGAAAAATAAAGAAAAACAGACCCAAATGAACCAGATCTTAGAAGGAGAAAACAAAACTAAAACAGATTGCTCATTGCGATTTTGTTGCTTTTACAGGTGATGGGGATCCTCACCGCCGGCAGGAAAGTGAAGAGGGGAGGAAGCCATTACGAATCTCCCCCACTGTCTGGATTTCATGGCTTCGCGTGAACCCACGTGCCGCCACTGTTTCCATGTCCAGAAACCTTCCAGCATTGTTCCTGCATTCCCAGAAGTCCTCTGCAATTCCTGGATTTTTTGGGTTATGTGTTGTAATTTTAATATGCTGGAATATGTATTTAAATTACTGTTAGTTTTTTTTGTTTAATTTTTGTTATCTTGTAACATGTAATCATGAGTGTACGTGTAAAACATAATAAAAGTGAATGCGTGTTTGTAATTTTTTATGAATGTTTTTTATGATAAAACCGCAAAGACAAAAGAAGAATTTAATATTTTGATTTGCGGTTAAGGATTATGAACTTACATGTAAGTTGTATTTCTAATATCCGATGAAAAGATAATTTTTAAAACTTCTTTAACCTATCAAAACCACAAAGCAGCTTACCTCATGTAGGGTGCGTTAGAAGTGTTAATATCTTTTCTAGTTTTTTGTGTTTTGTTTTATTTTATTAATGTTTTATCCATGTATTGTATAGAATTGTTTCATACATTACATGTTTTAATTTTTGAAAGCACACACAAGCTTCTAAGTTAGGTGAGGAACTAATGATCTGCCCTATGACTATTAGTCAGGGTTCAGATGCGTGAAACACCCAACTCATATCTGAGTGCCTACTTAGTAATGGTGGGTATACGTGCCTTAACCATTTCTCATAATGCCCTTATACTGTCTTTACGAAGATCGTCACTAGGCAGATATGAGACTATTTTGAGACCAGGTAGAAAACCTATCCATGTTCACATAATAAATAGAGCTTGTCCTTAGGTTGTATGTGCTACTTTTAGTTGCATTAAGAAAAGCCCTTCTTGAAGCATCTTGAACTCAAGATTTGTGGGTGATATAATGATCGTCACTTAAGAAATCTTCATTGTAGAGTTTGAGCAAGAATCAAGATTTTTATTTCATCATACAAGAGTTATGACCATATGTTCATCATATAGATTACATGTTCATATATTTATCATGCATGTACCGGGATGAAAAATAGGTCCCCTACGAGTCTACAACACCCGAATTTGAGCGAGAAACACGAAAGATAAAGAGCGTGCTCACCATAACATCCATTTTCAAGAAGAGTTGGAGTCTCTGAAAACAAGCGTGACTCACCTCTAGTTTACTCGAGCAAATATTGAGAAATAACTCTGGTGAATTTCTTTCCAACCAACCTATCATCTTCGTTTAAACCCTAACAACGACTCAGCCCGAAAAAATAAGGGGTAAACATGGTCAAAAGCCTCAACACAATCCAACATTTTTGCAAAAGCTTTTGTGGGAAGGCTGACCAAAGGGGAATTGCACCACATTTGCAGAGTGGAGCCTGTTCTTGTTATGTCCAAAAATAACTATCTTTGTTTGATCATGCCTGCAAAGCTTCTTGATTTTTGTTTTAACCTGTTTTAGGCTTGTTGGTAATTTGGCTCATAATACCACAAGATTTTCTCTGTCAAATGAGCCTTTCTTATTAATAAGATCATGTGTTTTCCCGTGTTCATGACGTGCCTTCCTTTTGTTGCTGTTTCATGCAAATAACACATCGAGCACAGTCTTTACTCACGAAATCACTAGTGAGTTTCCCTTTTCTTCCAAAACTATGCATGATCTTACATGTTCAAAATGATATTTGGGAATTTAAAGTTTAGTACAAAAAAATAAAAATCATATTAGTGTTTGTCCAAAACAAACACGTTCTGAAAATTCAAGTGACTCCTTAGAAAGGTAACCATACACCTAGAAAACCTGAAAAAAAGAAAAATAAAAAAAACACCGTGAGATGACTCCAAAGTTGAGTTTTAATTGAATGAATAATGAGAAATCATTTTGCATACTCGCATGAAAGCAAGTCTTATCGATCCTAAGTGCATGTGTTTGAGATGAAGAAAGACCATTTTTGATAATCCTTTCACGAGGCTAAAATATATCATTTGTAGTCCTTTTTTTAGCATAATATTTTTTTTTTAAAATAACCTTGGCTAGGATCACACCCCACACTATGAGCAAGTGTGAGAGACATAAAAAAAACCTCGATGATTGAAAGTGCCTAAGCAACACTAAGGGGCATAAAAAAAAATTCTCAATGATCAAAGGTGCCCAAACAAAACTGGGGGATATGAAGTAAAAACCAAAGGGTCCAAAAGAATTGAGCTTCTCATAAAAATAACTAATATAATGATGCTCAACCAAGTGAAGAAAGAAAAAAACAATTAAAGAGCCCAAACCCAATACCGGGGGGCACGACATACCATTTTGGAAACAAATTCAAAAGACGAAAGGTCAGGAAATAAGCATTGGTGATCCTTAGTCTTGAAATCCCTTAAACACCTTTTTGAGCTTGTAAATATCCCATTCTTCATAACCAATAGCCAAAGCCTATGTTACATGCCTAATCAAGCCCTTTCTGATTAAAGGCAAGCAATTTGGATCAGTAGGCAATGCTTTCCCACGCGAAACAAGCTCTATTATTTATACAAATAAAATGAATGCTTTGAAGACTGGTTATTTGAAACTCTCAGATTAAATTTTGAACCATTTTGACCAACTAACATCACTTCATATTTTCACCAAAAGCAAAATAAAAGTTTTTCATCTTATGAAAACCTGTCCATAGGAATCACTTGAATTTCTTTAGAATGAGTTTGCTTTGATCCGATGTCAAAATGATTTCTTGTCTGGAATAACTTTGAAATTCCAAAAAAAAATAAAAAAAATCTGCATGAAAACAACTTCTTGTAAACCTTCCTCCACATAGCTTCATTCCCCAAAGAAAATCTGAATTGAATACTGGGGGCAAGATCAGGCTGGGGGGCAATAAAAAATACATGGTAGGGCTGGCTCTATGATTCCCTTCCTAAAAAAAATGTCGGGCAAAATTGGCAACCCTTGAGATAAAGGGTGGAGGACAAAGAAGTATGATGATATCAAGTCCTTCATAGAGGTCAAGATCACAAGATATGACTCGAGTAAGCAAGAGCGAAAAAGCCATCGAAGTTTACTACCAACACTCCAGCTTTTGAGAAAAGAAAGACACCATGAAGAAATGGGGATCTATATTTCTCAGGTAAGTATACATGCATATTAATCATAATGCACTGCTTTCAACATTGTCAGATCGGTGTTTCACCATCACCTCTCAGGTAGTGCGTTTTCTAACCCTACCTCCTTTTGAGTGCGCCTTTGAGCCACCATCTCTCAGGTAGTGCGTTTTGTAACCCTATCTTATTTTGAGTATGCCTTTGTGCCCTCACTTCCTTTCAAGTGTGCCTTTGGGCCCTCACTTTTTAGGTAGTGCGTTTTCTAATCCTACCTCCTTTCGAGTGCACCTTTGAGCCCTCATTCTTTCTTTTTTGGGTAGGTCACCCATTACAATGAGACCATTCTCCATGTTTTTGTTATCTGGGTATATCACCCATTACAATGAGACCATTCTTTCACCTGGGTAGGTCACCCATTACAATGAGACCATCATTTTTTCTGGGTAGGTCACTCATTACAATGAGACCATTCTTCCATCTAGGTAGGTCACGCATTACAATGAGACCACTATTTCATTTTTTCACTTGGGTAGGTCACCCATTACAATGAGACCATTATTTTTTCTGGGTAGGTCACCCATTACAATAAGACCATTCTTCATATTTTTTTTACCTGGGTAGGTCACCTATTACAATGAGACCACTTTCAAAACCTTCATATTTTTTTTTCACTTGGGTAGGTCACTCATTGCAATGAGACCATATTCCACACATTTTCTTTGGTTCTGGTTAAAGGAGATCGCCAAATGAAATCTCAAGTTAACCCAACCACACACAGATCATTTTCTTTTTGTTTTCTTTACAAAGCTTACTATGCAAAACATCGAGGAGTTTTGCTTCGCAAGCATTGTAAAGAAGGGGCATATGTTGCTATCCAATTTTTGATCCATCTTTTTGATAAGTTATTGAAAAATCCAAAAATAGCAAAAAACAACGAAATCCCAAAAAAAAATATGTTCTTCATATATTTGCATCATTTTTAGCATTTTCAATGTCACCTAAAAAGAATTTAAATTTCAAAGGTCTTTTAAACATGTTATTTTTAAAATTATTAATTTTTCTCATCGAGGCGACGTTGATATTGCTCGTTTTCTGAAAAAAAATTTAAATACAGATGTTTTACTAAGCATTTGAAAAAAAAAGATTTTTTCTCGATAAATAGAAAAGAAAAAAACAGATAGAGGGGGGTAATTTTGCACATTTGGGGAGGCAACACATAAAAAAAACCCTAGCAAAAAACTCAACCCTTTCTCTTTTCTCCTGCAACACAAGCTGCCGCCCCCCGGGGAGCTTTTGGGTTTTTCTTTCTCCTAGCCATTCTGCCCCCCCGACCATCACACATTTTCCTTTCCCAGCCGGCCACAATACAACCCCTCACCAGACCCTCCTTGGCATTGGCAAAAAATAGAACCAAAAAGCCAAATCTTTCCCCTTCTTTGGTTTAACCTCCCTTTCCCTTTTCCAGCCGTCCCCATCGTCTCCCACGAGAACCATCCAAGACAACCCCTTCATTTCCCTTTCCTTTTGACATAAAGCCAGAGAGAGCCTCCATTCTCCTTCCATTTCGCTGCACCTTCATCTACCCCGCAACAACTCCCTCTCACAGAACCTAGGTCGACCGTCCCCCACTGACTTCAGCTTCTTCTTCTCCATCGTCGACCACAACAAATCTTCCCTCATCAGCACAGATCGGCCTCTACTGATCTCCTTCACCGTTAGCTGCAGCAACGCCGTCCTCACTGGAGATCCAACAAGCCACGACCCTCCGCTTTTCTGTAACAGATTTCGGCCTAGCACAACATCTTCAGCCCCCATTTCAGAGCCATCAGCCACTAGAAAGAGGAAAAATAAAACAAATTGCTCGTTGTGATTTTTTTGCTTTTACAGGTAACAAGGATCCTCACCGCCAACAGGAAAATGAAGAGGGGAGGAAGCCATTACAACTCTCCCCCGCTGTCTTGATTTCACGGCGGCGCGTGGGTTCACGCGCCGCCAGTTACGGTGGCACGTGGAGAAGATGCGTCGCCACTGTTTCCATGTCCAGAAACCTTCCAACACAGTTCTTGCATTCCTATAAGTCCTCCTCTGCGATTCTTGGATTTTTAGGGTTCTGTTTTGTAATTTTTATATGCTGGAATATGTATTTAAATTACTGTTAGTTTTTTTTGTTTAATTTTTGTTATTTTGTAACATGTAGTCATGAGTGTATGTGTAAAACATAGTAAAAGTGAATGTGTGTTTGTAATTTTTTATGAATATTTTTTTATGATAAAATCGCAACGACAAAAAAAGAATTTAATATTTTGATTTTCTCACAGTTAAGGATTATGAACTTACATGTAAGTCGTACTTTTAATATTCGATGAAAAGATAAAATTTTTAAAACTTCTTTAACATATCAAAACCACGAAGTAGTTTACCTCAAGTAGGGCGCGCTATGGGTGCTAATACCTTCCCTAGTCATAACCAGTTCCTTACCCTCGAATCTTTGACAAAGACAGTACACTCGGGATTCCTAGTAACCCTCAATCAAATATTAGGTGGCGACTTCCAAGAACCAATCAAATCACTGAAATAAAAAATTACCATCGACACCGTGCAGGGACGTGCGATAACCTGGAGGGAGCAAACCCCCTAGCCCCATCTAATATCCACTAGACCAACACGTTGAGGTTCTTGAATGACAACATCTCTGGTAAAAAATGATCGACATGTTTGGCAGTCACCGATGTTTAAGAATGAGCTGGATTAATGGTTATCCATTGAAGCCTATAAATAGAACAAAGCGAAGATAGCAATTTAGAAAAGCCAAGAGCCAAACTATGAGGAGAAAAGAGAGATAGGGAGAGTTGCTAGAAGGTAGGAGTAGTGGCTGCAACTACAACACTGCAGAGATAAAATGAGTGAGATTAGGAGTTGAGCGGAGATGATGTTCCTCCTCTATTAATTGTAATTTGTTGTTTTCTCTCTATATATTAACATTGGTTGTTTCGTGGACGTAGGCAAGTTGCCAAACCACGCTAAACATTGTCTTCTGCCTCTAGGTAATGATCAAACACGATCCTAACAAGTGGTATCAGATATTTAATATGAAAGCTGTAGGTCGTTTGATTTTTTTTCTAGAAATAAAATTGGTTCAAAACATGTTTTGAACAAACCACTATGAAGAGGAGGTTGAGATGAATGAACTGGAGAAATTGACGGGAAGAATTGATGTCCTGCATGTTCACCCACGCTACCATGCGTAGATGAGGGAATTGCCCACATGCACAGAGCGCACCACTTGCCATTTTCACTATAAACAGATGACCCAACCCACAAACCAATGATCCGATCTGAAAGCAAAAATGGTAGCAACAATGATGTAAGCGTGACGTTAATTATCACATCATTTATCTAATCAGGAGCCATGTAAGCATAATAGTCCTACCAGCCACGTAAACATAGCCACGAGCTGAGCCGAAGGTAGTGATGCAGTGTAGGTGATCCTATGTGCAACTAGTGATTTGTTGTTTAATCTGGACTATTCATTAGGCTAGAATTGTTTTGATCAAATCAAAGCTGTCTAGAATGCGTTTGGGATGATTTTAGACTCATTGTCAAAAAAATAAATCATTCTGAATACAACTGTATAATCCGATTGTTGAGCTTTAAACTAAAAATATTGGTGGTGATATAATAAGACATATTGCCTATAAAGGAAGCATATGAAGGTCATCTTGATTGGCGATGATGAAGAAAAAAAAGTCACACATGTTATTATATGTGTGCTAGATTGTGATGGTGATTTTAGTAGCGTTGAGAAAAAGATAAAATTGGGTATTCTAGACACCCTATCATGTGGAATGTGGAAATAACATAATTCAGAGAGACAGATGAAGAAAGACTAATCTTGAGGAATATGTAGCATTATTAGTCTTGCTATGTGTTTAGTAATCATACATGTAGAGTGCTAAAACATTCAAATCACTTTCAATGAGGTAAAAAAAGAGAGGTTCACAACCAAGCATGCGATGTAAAAACTATCAAGGATAGCCATAATGGAGTTAACAAGTTGATGGCAAAAGGGACAAACAGGTTTTATATGTTTAAAGATATGATTAAGAGGTTATTTCTTCCTAAATGCTAGATTTGGTGACTGTGATTTCTCAATTCGAAACTACACTTCTCCACCAATTTCCACCCACAAATGGATGGGCAGACGGTAATGCCTTATTAGAATTGGAAGAATACCTAAAATATAAGAGTATAATCGAGAAGGTCTCGAACAGAGGAACAAAAAATACAACAAGGAGAAGAAGATTGACATTCTATTTTGACTTAGAGAGGTGTTGTGACAGGAGGAGCTATTGTCAAACATATACAAGGAACATGAAAACCTGGAGAACAAATATTGCACTAATATGTATAAAGATTATGCAGGAGTTCCCATAGATTCAAAAAGGTACTAGAAAATGAGATAAAAGATGTGTCGAAAGGATGTCTAACATAACAATACATCTGATTTGGGTATAAGAATGATTAGTGACTGTCTTGGATGAAAAGAAAATGACTAATCGAGAAGCAAGATGCAATTTCTAGGATGGAACATATGGTAGAAACAACTTTTGGATGAGCCAACTTTTAGAAGTGTGGTGAGCTTATGATCGTACTGTAATACTTAGTTTGTGACTATCACACTCAAAAATAGATATTTCTGCTAGAAAGGGTGTTGTAAGCCTCAATGAAAGGCTTAATTGATCATTCTGGACTGAGCATGGTTGTGAAACTCGATGGAAAAAATATAGTATGAGCCATAAACAAGTATGAATTTAAATATGGTGTGGCAGGCCATCTGGCTATAATGAGCCTTTTGTGTAAGCAAATGAGTGTTTTGGTGATTTCAGTGAATGAAAGATTTGGCTAGTACCTGTAACTTGGCCAAGATGCCTCATAATGATAAGCTTGGAAGAATTATAGGTTGAAAAGATGTGTTAAAGTAACAAAGAGGATTAATACCCAACAATAACAACAAATGATGTGATCTCTCAAACTCTCATGAGTGATAATTACATATAAAGAAACACAAATTTAGAATTCTTTCAAACAATATATAAGACTACAACTTTATCACAATCTCTCTTTAACTCTTTTTATTCTCTTGATCACTCAACACATCTGATCACTCAAACTACATCCCTATTTATAGAGAAAAAAACATACTAAAAAAGTCATGGATTACATTTACCCTTATATTATCTTCTTTATTTTTTAACTATTATTGAACCTTTTTCATTAATGGCTACTACATTCTTTAATATTGTTGGTTGCCTTATTTTTTAACAATGATAGCCACCCATTTTTAAAAAGCATAAACATAAGTTTACTCATCGACACCCCTTTTAAAATTGACTCTCCAGGGTTAATCATTTTGAGTATTTTTGTTTCAATCTTGCAAATATATCATGCTTAAAGGGCTTTATGAAAATATCTACAATTTGAACACAAGTTATGTAAGAGATTAGCTCCACTTCTTTATTCTTGATATGTTCTAGGATGAAATGATACTGAATATCAATATTTTTGCTTTTCTCATGTAAGACTGGATTCTTTGCTAAGGTAATCACCAATCGATTGTCAATATAGAGCTCTGGATTTACTCTTGAGTTGAGTTGATTAACTTTAGAACTTTACATGACAACCGATTAATGATTGTCCTAGTAAAGAATCCAGTCTTTCATGAGAGAAGTAAACATATTGATACTCAATATCAATTTATCATACAACATGCTAAGAACAAAGAAGTGGAGTTAATCTCTTGCATGACTTATGATGAGATTGCAAATATTTTCATGAAGCCCTCAAACATGATATATTTGCAAGACTAACGACAATGCTCAAAATGATTAACCTCTAGAGAGTGAAGTCTAAAGGGGATGTTGATATGTAAACTTGACCAACAGACTATCAGCCCATACTTTCTAGAAGTGGGTGGCTGCCATTGTTAAAGAAGAAGGCAACCATGAATTAGGGGTGAGCAAAAAACCTGAAAAATTGATTAAACCGAGAAAACCGAAATAAAATTAACCGAAAAAACTGAACCGAGAAAAAAAAAACTTAACCGATTAGAAAACCCAAAAGAATTTCCGGTTCAGTTTCGGTTTTAAATGCCTAAAACCGATTGAACCGGAATGAACCGAACCGGTTCAACCACATAACTGACTATAAAAAAATAGTATAAATAGTTACTAGCATAAACCCTAAAGCAACACACACTCGTAGCCGCCCCTCCTCTCTTTGCCTCCCTGCATCTTATTTCTCCATCACATTCTCTTCTCTCCCTAGCAAATCTGTTTTTCTAAAAACACTAATTTGAGCCCTCATTTGGATCCAACTCGCTCACTTAGGACAGATCTGTTTTCCTTGCCATCTTGATTAATCTCTAGTTTCTATTTTCCTTGATATTTTGTGGGTTTTTGGTTGTAATTTGCGACTTTGGTTGTAAACTGGAACAAGTTCTTGAAGAACAAAAACGAGATTTGATTTTTGATTTTACCGGTTTTTGAACAACAAAAACCGAACCGAACTGAAACCAGTCGGTTTGAACCGGTTTCAGTTTTAAATTTTAAAAAATAATAATTTCGGTTTGATTAATTTTTTCAAGTGAAAACCGAACTGAACCGAAAATGATCACCCCTACTATGAATATTGAAAAATGAAGTAGCCATTAATTAATGAAAGAGGTGCAATAATAGTTGAAAAAAGAAGAATTTAGTAGAAGGGTAATATAATCAATGATGTTTTTTAGTGTTATGTTTTTCTATAAGTAGGCACGTTGTTTGAGTGTCTTAGATATGTGGAGTGATCTAGAGAATAAAGAGAGTAAAAGAGAGAAAGAGAGATGTAATCATCCACTCCACCCAACAATTGCAGCAACTTGGGATGTTATATTTGTGTGTGTATTAGTGTTTTTTCGCGATGTTCCTCTTAAAACATTAAAGAAATCATTACAGTTTTTGTTTTTTCTTTGTTAGACTTTGTGGCAAAAACTATTAGAGTTGTAAGAAAGTTAATATGTGAATAATAGTTGTTAAAGTTTTAGATTTGGGACCTGCAGAATAAAATGCTTGAATGGTTGATGGTAATTAATGGTGAATTAGTGGGAAGTTAATGGAAATACAAATAGGCTAAGTGAAATCCTGGGAATAGTACAAAACTATTATTTTTGCACAGTTTTGTGTTCTTGTTTGCTCAATATAGAGTTCTGTGGACGTGAATGATGCATACTAAGTCACTAAATATGCTTTCATTCTCTGATCGACTTTGTCTCTTTCTCGTATAGAAATGTCATGTCAGGAACAAGGATGTCCAAAATTTCTTGACGAAGGGTACTGTTGTCGAGGAAGGATGATGCGACCTAAACTATTTAAACTAGGAATAAAATCAAACAAGAATACAGAAATCATGAAATTAAAGGGATTAAGGAACCTTAAAATTACTGTGTATTCTTAATAATTTTTTTTTTTTAAGAAACAGAACCTTTTAAACTTATCGACATCGACTAGTTATAACCAATCAATGCATTATAAAAAATAGTGTAAAAATTTCTGGTAAAATTTAAATAAAAAATTAAGCAAGATCATTTGACATGCTAGACTTCTTTTTTAATTTTAACCTGTCGTTCTTGTTCATAAACGTGGCATTTCATATTATCTAATTGCAATGAATCCACCTTCGACTATTTACATCCTTCAGAACCTCCTGCATCAAATCAATTATCAAGGAGCCATTCCAGTTGCATCAACATGTTGGTAGTTCCATTCAAGCTATTTTTTTTTTTTTAAAGTTTTTGGGTTTCCAAACATTTTTCAAGTATAACATCTATTGGATATATGCTAGAATTTCTGTTGTTAACTTTTTAGAAGTTCTGTTGTGTGATGGTATTGCTTTTTTGTTTCCTTGCTGTGATGATGAGGGTAAAAGGTTAGACATGAGTGAATGCTTTTTTTTTTTTTTTTTTTTTATTTTAAATTTGAAGAACCCTATTTGACAACATATTATAGACTGTTTTCGATGAAAGCTCAGGCAGTTGGGTTGTAATTGTTGAGAAAATAGGCAATACTTTACTTAGCAGTGTCTTTGGCGGTGGCAGCTTGAGATTCTCTGTTGTACTCTTGTTTTCTTTTGAAATGGCCGGTGTAAGAACTCTCATGATTCTTGCTCTTCCATTTCCCAATTTGTCAGACACGATAGCTGGTTAAGAGGATCATATAGTTTTTGAGCCACAGGTTTGCTTTAAACCCGTTTGTTTGCATGCATTTTTTTTTTGAAAATGGTTTTTTTAAAAGTGAATTTTAAAAAGTAAATTATTTTTTGATGTTTAGTAGTGTTATAGAAAATAAGTTGGAAAATACTTTCCAGTATTTGATTATGTTATGGAAAATGATCTATAAAATAGCGTATTAATGTTTTTTTTTTTCAAATTTATTAAAATAATAAGAAACAAATCTTACAAATTAAAAAGTTGAATGAGAATGAAATTGAAAAAAATTTAATTTCATAAATTATCTCAAATACAATAAATAATAATAAAAATAATAGAGATCAAATTTAACAAATAAAAAAATTGAAAGATGATGAAATTAAAATAATAATAATTATAATTTCATAAATTATTTTAAATAAAATAAGTAACAGTCAAAAGAATAAGGACCAAATTTGATAGATAAAAAATTTCAATTAAAAAAATAATAAGAGAAAAGTAAATACCAATCATAAAAATAAAGACCAAAGTTAATATAAAAATCAAATTAAATCAAATTTTAAGGGATGAAATTGAAAAAAAATAATTCAAACAAAATATATAGCAATTAAAAGTTTGAGGACCAAATTTGACATAATCAGCAAATAATATGATATTTCTAAATTTTTCACAACTTCTAAAAATTGTTTTTCGCCTAAAATAAAAGGAAAACACTTTTCTGGAAATGAAGTCAAATTTTTTTTTGATAGGAAAGTTTTTTTCGTTGACCAACTTTTTTAATGACAAATAAATACAAAAAAATTTCAAAAATATTTTTCTAGAAATCATTTTCTATGAAACAAACACCATCTTAGACTCGGTGGCATGATCGTGATAGAGTTGGCAAAAGTTATCTTGGGAGCTAAAAAAGTTAGATATTGGTGTCAAAAATCACCCAGGAACCCTCAAAACTATAGTTGTCAAAAATCACTCAAGGTTTTCTGGTGTTCTGATGGTTTTGGGGCTGATCTTAGATTCTCAGTGCAATCGCCACTTTCGAGTTTACACCTGGTTAGAGTTAATGCACTGTTTTGAGGCTGATGTCTCTTCTATATCCGATCCTCCGTTCAACCTTCTCCTTTTCCAGGCTTGTTATAGGAAGGTCGTGGTGCTGGTGATTGGCTAGGAACCCTTGTTGGAGCATGATGTTTGTAGAGCCAGTCAAGTTATGCAAGGATTGACCTCGATGCGTCCAAGTCTTTGCTCTTTTAAGGATTGGTGGGCAAAGGGTTGGCATATTGTCCTCTAATGTTCTTTGCCTGTTTTTTCCTTCATGTTGACTATCTATAATCCAATGAAATCTGCCCTACGAATGCATCTTGCTTCACCAGGCAGCAAAATTGATGGATAGTGGTGATATAAACTTTCAACTGAAGGTGTTTCAACAGAAACGACAATTGCAAGGATCTTCAGTCGACGGCAAAATGATCTCCATTTTGCAGTCTCTCTTTCCTAAATCTTGCAATCCATGTCAGACTCGTCAGCACAGATCCTTGACTACTTCCAATGCCCAATCAAACAATAGGAGGAGGTATACATGCACCCAGAAGCCTTCATGGCTGGGTCTATTCTAGTAATAGGAAGAGGAGCCCGTTCCTGTCAGCCATTAATGGCAAAATCCTACGGGCTCTGCCGGATTTCCTTGCCGCTGAGGTTCTTTTTCTCAATGTATTTAAGTGTGTGGTGGTTAGCCGGTAGCCATCACAGTCCATTAATTCTTCTTGCCGTAAATCAGAAGGCAAACATAATTAACATTGGCCGTGTTCCATCTGGCACGAAACAGGCCCCATTGGCTAAAACATTTACGGGGCAGACCAGAAAGCTCTTCAAAGTTCAATCATTAACATCTGTTTTCCTCGAGGCTGAGCCACGCTAAAACCAGGAGCTCATGCGATCAATCATGGGGTAATATACAGAACTTCGAACTCCTGACGACTTGTTCTTGAAACTTGCTCTTAGATTTGAATCTAATAGAGAGAA
>Ga0325411_1001326_pt1 | contig 27523 bp, 31 predicted proteins | sample PopdelMetagenome_13_FD_206181 | JGI IMG/M metagenome (GOLD analysis project Ga0325411, IMG submission 206181) | Populus deltoides microbial communities from Bellville, Georgia, United States - Xylem-PdIQD-R4 | ecosystem: Host-associated > Plants > Phyllosphere > Stem > Wood/Secondary xylem...
GGGTCGGTGGCTAGCCTGTAGCCATCTATTGTTTTATGTTTCTGTTATCATTGTAAATCTGGGGTATGCCCCTTATAATGTTTGTATCTTCTTCTTTTAATACATACGTCAACTTACCAAAAAAAAAAAAGATATTGATATAAGGATTAAACAATGATAAAAACAAGTATACTATAAACTCTTATTACTCAACTGGAAACCACACACAAAGGAGATTCCAATCGGATTTTAAATTGTTAACATGATTACATTAGTTATCTTATTTGAATAATGCTAATACTTGTAAATGTTGTCAGGTATTTATGATTATAACTTATGTTAACAACAAATCAAGTTCCTTTCATAACACAGATATCGGTTATACCATACAGTTTGGGCTATGAAAGTGCCAAGCATTTGTTGTAACAAGGTTATACAACAGAAATCTAGATTAAACATTTAACAAGCAAAGTATTAAGAGTTAATAAGATAATAAATACAAAACATGTTAGTATCAAACATTAAAGTCCATGTTGAGTTATACTATACTTATTCTTACACCATTAGTGTAACCTTTTCACCTTGACATAATAAACTTAGCTAAATATAATGAAAGAGAGAAACACGAGCGACGTGATGATATTTTTTTTACCACTTTTTTTCAGGTACTATCATGTCAGATCAAAACAAGGAATCCTTATAAGAAAAGGATTTTGAAACATTAATGAATCCTTACCACTTAGAAAACTATATTGCAGCCCATTAAAGATCCTTGTAGAAGTAGGATATTCCCAAAACAAGCTGGAATCCTAGCCAAATAGGAAGTCCACAAGTCAAAATGAAGTAAATAACAAAATTCGTATAGCCTCTGTTGACTAGACCGTGATGCCTTCCCCAACTCTGTTTGACCTACAATTTTCACCCAAGGTAGGACAACATGTCAGGAGACTCCAAATAAAATTTTAGCCCGATCCAACGGTTAGATTGAGAATTATGATTGTTCCATAAAACTGGATAGTTACACATTTTACGTCAAAATCTGAATTTGACCTTGCCTGGATCGTATCAGTTGAAAAGAAAGGGTAGTACATGATCTAGAGCTTATTCGGGGTCTTCTTTAGGTTGGAAGTTGAATTATAGGAGAAAAGGTAGTGCGTCATCGAAGCCCTTGGTGACTTATAAAGTTGCCGAACCTACCTCTATGAAGAAGAAGCAGGTTTTGGCTAATGATAAAAAACTTAAGGGCTTCGATATAAAGTGTTTCAAGTGTCAGGGATTGGGACACTATGCATCAGAGTGTGCAAATCGTCGAGTTATGATTCTAAGGGATGATGAAGAGATTGTGTCCACTAGTGATGAGTCTGATTGTGATGACATGCCACCACTTGAGGATGCTAGTGATTTAGAGTATGTTGTTAGTGATGAAGTTTTGGTGATTAGAAGGTCGCTCAGTGTTTAGACTAAGGAGAATGATGTGGAGAAACAAAGGGAGAACATCTTCCATACTATCTGCCTAATCAACGATAAGGTATGTAGTATGATCATTGATAGTGGTTGTTGTACTAATATTGCTAGTGTTACTTTGGTTAAAAAGTTGAGATTGAATACCATAAAGCATGAGAGGCCTTATCAGCTTCAATGGTTGAATGAATGTGGTGTTGTTAGGGTTAGCAGACAGATGATGATTTCATTTTCAGTAGGCAAGCATAAGGATGAAGTGTTATGTGATGTTGTGCATATGCATGCTACTCATCTGTTATTAGGGAGGCCCTGGCAATTTGATAAAAAAGCCAAGCATGATAGGTTTAAGAATAGGTATTCATTAGAGAAAGATAGAATTTATACACTTGCCCCACTAACACCAAAGCAAGTGTATGAAGATCAAATTCAGTTGAAGAAAAGCTATGAGGAGCACTCAGCTTTGCCCAAAATGGAAGAACAAATCGAACAACATGGTGAGAATGTGAGCAAGAGTGAAAATAAAGTGAGCCATGAGTTGAAAACAAAAGGGGACAAAGTTTTGGCCCTTAGGAAATTAGGGGAGGGTCACGACCAAAAAGAAAAAAAAATAAAAGGGAGGCCAAATCTAGAAAAAGTGGTGAAAAACCTAAATTTTTTTTGCAAAATCTAGTGATCTTAAACATGCTTATCTTTCTGAATTGCCAATGATTTTACTTGTGTATAAGGAGCCATACTTTAACTTTGATAATTTGGATTCTTGTGTTACTAATGTTGTTAAAGTTGTTATACATGAATTTGATGATGTCTTTCCAGAAGAGATTCCTAGTGGCTTGCGGATTAGGGGAATTGAACATCAAATCGACTTTGTTCCAGGAGCATTTATACCAAATAGGCCGACATAGAGGAGCAATCCCAAAGAGTCTAAAGAACTCCAACATCAAGTAGAGGAGTTGATGTTTAAAGTATACATTCATGAGAGCATGAGTCGTTGTGCAATTCTCGTGTTTCTTGTCCCAAAGAAAGACAAGACTTGGCGAATGTGTGTCAATTGCAGATCTATCAATAACATCATTGTAAAGTATCGATATCCTATTCCTAGAATAGATGATAAGTTGGATGAATTGCATGGTTCTAAAATATTTTTGAAGATTGATTTAAAAAATGGTTATCATCAAATTAGGATGAATGAAGAGGATGAATGGAAAACTGCTTTTAAAACTAAATATGGTTTGTATGAGTGGTTGGTTATGCCTTTTGGACTTACTAATGCACCTAGTACTTTTATGAGATTGATTAATCATGTTTTGAGTGCTTTCATTGGTAAGTTTGTAGTTGTCTACTTTGATGATATTTTGATTTATAGTAAGGAGTATGATGAGCATATAGATCATTTGAGGTAAGTTCTTACTGTGCTTAGAAAAGAGTCCTTCTATGCTAATTTGAAAAGGTATGACTTTTGCATAGAATTATTTTTCTTGGATATGTTGTGAGTGCAAAAGGTATAGAGATGGATGAGGCTAAGGTTTTTAAGGCTATTCAAGAATGGCCTACACCAAAATAAAAAACAGAAGTTAGAAGTTTTCACGGTTTGACTAGTTTCTATAGGAGGTTTGTTAAAGACTTTAGTATGATAGCCTCTTAATTGACTGAAATCATTAAGAAAATCGTGGGGTGAAGAATAAAAAAGCGCATTTAGCTTGTTAAAATCAAAGTTAATTTCAACACTATTACTATCTTTACCTGATTTTAATAAAACTTTTGAGATTGAATGTGATGCTTCAAGAATAGGTATTAGAGTCGTTCTAATGCAAGAGAAACGACCCATTACTTATTTTGGTGAAAAACTCAATGGTGCAGCTCTTAACTATCCCACTTATGACAAGGAGGTGTATGCGATAATGAGAGCATTGGAGACTTGACATCATTATCTATGGCCCCAAGAGTTTATTATACATACCAATCACCAGTCATTAAAACATTTGAAGGGTCAAGGTAAGCTAAATAGGCGACATGGCATGTGGATTGAGTTTATTAAAACTTTCCCATATGTGATTAAGTATAAGTAAGGTCAGGAAAATATGGTTGCAGATGCTTTATCGCGAAGGTATGTTCTTCTTAATACTCTAAATAGTAAATTGTTAGGATTTGAGTATATTAAAGAATTGTCTCTTGATGATAATGATTTTGGTTCTATATATGATGAGTGCAAAGTTTCAACCAATGATAGGTTTTTTAGGCATGATGAATTTTTATTTAAGGAAAATAAATTATGTGTGCCTAATTATTCTATGCGTGAACTGCTTGTAAGGGAAGTTCATAGGGGTGGTTTAATGGGGCATTTTGGAATTGCTAAGACTGTGGATGTTTTACGTAAACATTTTTATTGGCCTAACATGAAAAGAGATGTACAAAGAATTTGTGATAAGTGCATAACATCTAAATATAGAGTAATGACTCATGGGTTAAGGGCTATCATTCAAAAGAATCTTAAAAATTGGGAAAACTATTTGCCATTTATTGAATTTGCATATAATCGTAGTGATCAACTACTAATTATTCAGCATTTGAGATTGTTTAAGGGTTTAATTCTTTGACACTATTAGATTTGATTCCTTTACCTATGGATGAAAGGGTTGGTCTTGATGATACTCAAAAAGCACAAGTGGTGAAGGATTTACATGAAAATATTCAATAACAAATAGAGAAAAAAATGAACAATATGCACATAAGGCTAATAGAGGACGGAAATTGGTGAGGTTTGAACCAGGTGATTGGATTTGGGTGCATATGAGGAAGGAAAGGTTCCTTGAACAAAGGAGATCAAAGTTGATGCCTCGAGGATATGGTCCCTTTCAAATCATAGAATTGATTAATGATAATGCCTACAGAGTGGATATACCAGGTGAATATGGTGTTAGTGATTTATTCAATGTCGCTAATCTTTCTTTGTTTGATGTAGGTGATGATTCAAGGTCAAATCCTTTTGAGGAGAGAGGGGATGATGCGATCCAAGCACTAAAGGATCCATTAGAGGTTCTGGTTGGTCCAGTTACAACGCTTAGAGCTAAGAGGTTCAAAGAAGCTTTCAATGGACTTCTTCAAGATACGTGGGCTAAGGTGGACTTCAAGAGGATATTGAATAATGAGGAGCAAGCCATGATTAATCTGATTCATGTTCAAGAGGGGCTTGTTGGTGAAATCAAGACCATTACATAAGGATTGGGAGTAGAAGACTAGTTTCGGTCAGTTTCACCTTTCGCTACTTGTTTTATCATAACTGGAGCTACAGATCGAATTTTGACTTCCATACCTTTCCAACGGTATATGGCACATCTTCTAATTCTTTGAGACGAGAGAGAACCATCAATTTGAAGTTGGGCTTTGCTGCTGCCAGACAAAATGTGGAAGTAACCAAACTTGTCTTATTAAATTAGTTGGGCTATTAAACTTTCTTTATTTTGTGAGGAAATACTTGGTTGGGTTTCAAAGATGGCATACTTCATTCAATGTCATAAAACTGATGATGCAACTAACATTGCTGATTTTTTTCTTTAGGGAGATAGTACGACTTCACGAGGTCCCTAAGAGTATTGTTTCTGATAAAGATGTTAAGTTCCTAAGCTATTTTTGGAAGGTGTTATAGGAAAAATTGGGTACTAAACTATTGTTTTCAACTACTTGTCACCCCCAAACAGATGGACAAACCGAAGTAGTTAATAGGACCTTAACACAACTTTTGCGTGCTGTCATTCAAAAGAACTTAAAGAATTGGGAAGATTGTTTGCCATTTATAGAGTTTGCATATAATCGTAGTGTGCACTCTACTACTGAATTTTCACCATTTGAAATTGTGTATGGATTTAACCCTTTAACTCCAATGGATTTGATTCCTTTGCCAATTGATGAAAGGGTTAGTCTGGATGGTAATCGTAAAGCACAGGTGGTGAAAACACTTCATGAGAGTGTGCGGCAACAGATTGAAAAGAGGAATCGTGTGTATGCGACCAAAGCCAATAAGGGGCGTAAACATGTTGTCTTTCAGCCCGGCGATTGGGTTTGGGTGCATATGCGCAAGGAGAGATTTCCGGCCCATAGGAAATCAAAGCTACAACCACGAGGAGATGGGCCATTTCAGATCCTTGAGAGGATTAATGACAATGCTTATAAAGTTGATTTGCCAGGTGAGTATGGTGTTAGTGCTACCTTTAATGTTTCTGATCTTACTCTGTTTGATGTAGGTGATGATTCGAGGTCGAATCCTTTTGAAGAGAGAGGGGATGATGCGGATCAGCCCAACACCAAGCGTAATCATGCCAACGACCCATTGGAGGTGCCAATTGGGCCAATCACAAGAGCTAGGGCAAAGAAACTTAAAGAAGCATTGAATGGGCTTGTTCAGAACATATGGAGCAAAATGGACCTAGAGGGGCTTGGGACATTTAAGGAGCATGAAGGGCAGCCTTTAATTCATCTAGTTCAGGTCCAAGAAGAGCCCAATTCGTGTGGAACAAGGGGTTGATGTGTCCGGCCCAATACCAGCCTTGTTAGGCTTGTTTTCCTAATGCTACAAGGATAAAAAGTCAGCAATTTATTCTCCTAATTAAGTAAGGAAGTTGGCCATATCTTATTCCTAAAGAGAGGAGGACTATTTAATGCTTTTCCTAACTTAGGAAGGAAAGTAATTAAATCAGCAACAAAGGAGGAAATTTGTTTTCTTATTTGTCCAAGTTAAACAAGGAAATCCAAGCTAATCAAGGACATCAAGGGGGCAGCAACACAAATTTTCCAAATCAGATTTCTTCTAGTTTATTTGGGACTTCTTAAGGGTGACAAATCTGATTCTAGTATATTTAACATGATAATTTTTGGAATTTTATTATTTTTATTATTTTCTTCTTAGTGTTTGGGTTATTATTACTTATTTGGGTCAATTGTAAGTGGGCTTCACATAAGTCCACCTAAGGGAGGGTCCATTAGGGTTTTCTTAAGTCTAGAGTCAGTATAAATAAAGGTATAACCAAACATGTAAGGGGATGCAATTTTCATATCAATAAACTTCTTCCTGCACTTATTGTGTGTTGGTGGGATAATCTCCCTTCCTTGGTTCTCTAAAGAACTGAAAACGACTTATCGAAGAACAACTGTCTTTGTGGCGTCATCCTTATACTTCTCGTTCGCGAATCAATATTCGTTGGGTGGAGGTCTTCGTTTCCAATAGTGCTAGTGCCTAGGTACAAGTTATCTTTGTGTCACACTCCTATCAAACCTGATTTACTTGGCTTTCCAGGAATTGGTGTCTTTGTGTGTGGGTTGCGTGACCAAGTGATTACGAGGTTTGCATCATTTGGTATCAGAGCTTGACTCCATTAATCAGGTTATATCCTTCTGAAATTTTCATTTCTTGTTGTTTCCGCAAAAATTCCTTAGTGTCCAATTTCTTCTTCTCCTTGATTTTGCAGCATATCAAAAAATAAAATAAAAATTAGTTATTTCATTCTATTATTGTTCAAAATATATCGGTAGCATCAAAAACAAAAAAAAATCGTTCAAAAAGATGTTTATGCTGCAGAAAACTTAACAAGGGGAAAATAGATCAAATCAACTCAGAATTGGCTCAAATTTGAGAATCTGATTACTGGGGTCCTAATTGCAACACATATTGATTTTAGGGTCAATTGGCTATCTTTTGATTTAGGTTTCAAATTCGGGTCTGACTCATAATGTTTTTGTGTCAGTATATCAAACCTTATCATAAATTGATCAAAATTTATATTCTATCTATTTGGGTTGATATCGCACTATATCTGAAATTTTAACTCAATTGGACATCATTTACTTTGGGTTCCAGGTTTAGACTTAACTCGTTGTAAACGAATTTGTTTTGCGTCAACTTTTGAAATTCGCTTTCATTATGTTGTTTTCATTTATTGCAGTTTATTTTCATCATATCTAACATATTTGGGTGTTGTTTCATCATTTTGTATATTTTTCTTTCTGTTTTTATTCGAGTTTTCAATTTCATTCATATTTCGGATAGACTCGCTTGCTACTCGCGAGACTATCATCGTAGTTCTGTTTTGCTTGTTTTCTGGTTCTATTGCTTCTTGAGTCATATATATATATATATATATATATATGAAGGTGGAGAAGGGGCAGTACACGATGTCTATGGACCATGTCCTCCAATTCCACACAATGTTGTAATTTTACAACATTCGCAATGTCCCTATTCAACCCATTTAGAAATCTAGCCATAGTAGCTTCCCGATCCTCAATCACATTGTCACAAATCATGACGTTTTCCATCTCCCTGAAATACTCATCCACAGACCTAGAACCCTGATTCAAACATTGCAATTTCATATACAAATCTCTATAATAGTGGTTAGGCAAAAATTGCCTTCTTATCAACACTTTCATCTCCTCCCACGACGCTACCGGCCTCTCTCCACTCCTTCTACTAATAACATTCTGATCCACCAAACCAGTGCATAATCCATGAATTCCGTTCTTGCAAATATCCTTGCATTCCATTCTTGCCAAATATAATACACTGTACCTGCGAAACCCAATTTACGAGAAAAATTGACGAAACTTTTACCATGCCACGTAACATTTGCCTATCAAATCCATTCTGCCCACCCTTTCATCATTCTTGGAATGTTGCATCTGTCACAAACATGCCACCATATCACTTTAGTATAGGAGCATTCAAAGAACAGGTGGTCATGATCTTCATTGTTGCGGAGACAGAGTGAGCATCGATTGGGACCATGTATACACAACCGATGAAGTCTATCCTGAGTTGTGAGCTTTTGTTGGACAACCACCCATAAAAGAAAGGAATGTCTTGGAACATCATTCTTGAACTACACAATGTCATGCCATTCAACAACCTGATTATGAAATCTTAGTTGCTCCCAAGGTACTTTGACCGAGAATCTGTGATTTGGTGAATCATATCCTTCTGCCCCATCTTAGGTTTGGAAGGAATAGCTTTTATAATGGGGTGCCAGTCAATAGATTGAGTGGTAGGGATTCTCCATTCTGAGTTACTAATCAGCACATTCACCCATGCGTTATTTCTCATACCTGAATCGTAGATGAATCTTTCACCGTAAGAATTCGCGAGCGGGCTGTGAGGATGCCAATTGTCAAACCATAGAGAGGTTGTCATGCCATCTCCTATGTTGTACTGCATCTTCGGCCATGCTAATGATCTGAGATTTAGGATCTTTCCCCAAGCCTAAGAGCAATTCTCTGGCGCCTTGATTGTCCAGAAATTCCTACCTCGCAACAGATTGGATCTAATCCAAGTAGACCAGATTGAGCCATCTGAATCATTGCACAGGTTCCATATATGTCTCAACAAAGCAATCTTGTTCCATTATGTTATCCTTTTTATTCCCAGCCCCCCCTCCTTTTTTGGAAGACATACCTGTTCCCAAGCCACTTTAGCCTTGGTAGTTCTCATATCTGAACCTGACCAAAGAAAGGATCTCATAATTTGCTCAACACTTTTTATTACTTGCCCAGGTAAGGGAAGAGAGATGCCCAATAGACCTGGATGGAAAATAAAACTGAATTAATCATTTGTACTCGTCCTGCATACGAGAGAGTTCTACAAGTCTAGTGTCGAACTTTAGAGGTGAGTCGATCCACGAGGCCCTTACAATAGACAGCCTTCAGTCTGGATGAGATAAGGGGCACTCCCAAATATTTCATAGGAAGCTCCCCCTCTCTAAACCCAATAATATGAATAATCTGTTCTTTCTCAGCATCTAATAGACCGCTCAAGAAGACGTCACTTTTGTTTGGATTTGGATACAGACCTGATAGATCTTAAAACTCAGTGAGTACATTTTTGATCATACGAATTGAGTTTACATCCACTTTGCTAAAAATCATCAAGTCATCTGCAAAACAAAGATGAGAAATTTTATCCTTCTTGCATCTCCAGTGGAACTTAAAGTTTTGATCGGCACTCATTTTGCGAAACAGCCCAGAAAGGATTTCCATACATAGAACAAACAAATATGGAGATAGTGGGTCACCTTGTCTCAGCCCTCTCCCCCCTTGAAAGTAACCTGCAAGCTCACCATTGATGTTGATAGAGAATTGACATGATGTAACACAGACCATGATACAATCAATTACTGTTCGAGGAAATCCCATTTTTATTAACGTGGCATCAACGAACATAAGCCTTCATCAGATCTACCTTCATAGCACAACGAGCAGGTCTCGTAGATTTATGATAGCCTTTCATTAGTTCCTGAGACAATAGAATGTTGTCGCTAATTCTTCGTCCAAAGATAAAAGCTGTCTGATACGAACCTACTAAGGATGGCAAAACAGCTTTGATTCTACAAGCTAGAATCTTAGCGATGCATTTGTAAACTGTATTGCAGCAAGTTATAGGACGGAAATCTGTCAACCTCGTAGGATTAGCAACTTTAAGAACAAGGTAAATGGATGTAGCATTCATTTCCTTAAGCATTCTATGAGTCTAAAAGAAGGAGCTAACAGCGTTGATTACATCTTCCCCAACTATGTGCCACATTCTTTTGAAGAAACCTGCGTTGAAACCATCCGGACTAGGGGCTTTGTTGTTTTTTCAAACTAAACATAGCATGCTTAATCTCCTCCCTTGTTACATCTTGTGCTAGTACATGCTGCTGCGTTGAAGACAATTTCAAGTTAATTGCTGATTCTACCACTTCCTCATTCAAACCCCCGGGCATCTGTTTCACTCCTAACACACTTTAGAAGTATGCAATTACTTCTGATTTGACTGCCTTGTGTCCTTCTACAACCTCCCCATCCTCCCTTGTAACTGAGAGAAGCCTATTTCTATTATGTCTTCCATTTACTGATTTGTGAAAGAAGCTAGTATTCTGATCCCCCAACCTAAGCCATTGTATCCTAGCCTTCTGTTTGAAGAAACTCTCTTCAGCCCCGACGGTAGAAACATAGTTTTGAACAGCATCCCTTTCATGCGTGCACAAAGTTGTGTTCCCATGTGCTGTATGCATAGCCTGTTGAGCCTTATCCATTTCATCTTTTGCATCTTTGACTCTATCAGAAATGTTGGAGAAGGGAGTCATATTGAAAAGTTTCAATTCTTGCTTTAGCTTTCTAAGTTTGCAACACAGCTGATACATTGGACAGCCCCCTGAATTCTGATCCCATACTTTCTTCACCACGGGCATGAACTCTTCATGATCCATCCACATATCGAAGAATCTGAATGGTTTCTTTATGTTCTGATCATTTCTAGCAACTTTTACCACCATGGGAGAATGGACTGACGTACCAGATGGCAAAAATCTCGCTTCCGACAATGGAAAGGTCAGATTCCACTTCTCATTCACAAGCACTCTATCTAGTTTCCGCATAGTCAGATTCTCAGGACATTGGTTCGTCCAAGTATAATGCATACCAGAATACCGAAGATCATCCACTTTTGCTTCTCGTATACATGTTTCCAATCTGTCCATATGACCAGCCCACGTAGTAGACCCTCCTAACCTCTCTGACTGGTTGCGGATAACATTAAAGTCGCCCATAAGAATCCATGGGGTTGACTCCCATCCATCACTACGACTCACTATATCAGACCATAAAGCCTCACGTAAGGATGCACTATTGTCTCCGTAAATGATTGAAGCATTGAAACAAATATTGGTAGCTAATATCATGACAGAAACATGAATAGCCTGGTCTAACATTCCCAGGACATCCACCTTCACCACATCAGCATTCCAATAAACCCAAATATGACCACGACAAGAGAAATCATAATTATACAAGAAGGACCAATTACGCAGAAGAAGTTGCGAAACATTATCTTTATTCCTGTCTCTAACCCGAGTTTCAACCAAACCAAAAAAAGCCATCCTCTCTTGATGGATGAGCTGATGCAATTCTGAATGCTTTATGGGATCATTCAAATCTCTAACATTCCAACATCCAATAATCATAGGAAAATAGAGAGGAGTACCAAACAGCACCAAAATGATTACCTTGACTTGCCCCCCCGCGAGGAGCCAGATTTCTTATTCTTCTTTGAAGAGCCTGGAAAACCCGTTTTCTTTTTCTCTAGAGAGTCTCTAGCTTTACTAGCTAACTGATTAAAAGTTTCCCCGTCAGAGGAAGTCGGAGTTTGCGAACTTGTTGGGATCAGTGACAACGACTCCTTATCAACGTGTTCCCTACTTGTATCACCTCCCATAGCATCAACATTCACCTCATGACTAACAGGGTTTATGGTTGCACAAGCAATTGTATTACAGACGGCTAAACTTTGATCTAAAGAAGTACATGCAGCCCCTTCCTCCAGCACATCTGATGTCGCATTATCATTCGTATTACAATTAGAAATATGAGAAATATGTAAAGCAGACGTTGAACAACCAATCTCATTACAATTAAGCTCTTTAGATGCCAAACGACCATTCTCACCACTCGTAAAACCCTTATTTTCTTTACCAACTACCTGCCATTGAAACTGATTCTGCTTGTTATCTGCAGGTTTAGAGTTCACAGCTCCTACTTTCCTCTTACCCTCTACCCCCATTGTAAGATCATCAACTTTACTAGTAGCACATATCGCTGTGGTATGTCCAAAGACATTGCAATTATTGCACCTTGAAGGTATCCATTCGTAATCAGTTGAAATTGTTATGAATAACCCATTTGGACAGTGAAGGTCGTATTCTTTAACCAGCGTCTTCGAAGCATTTATCTCAACGCAAACTCTTGCATAGCTAAGCCTTTTACGCAATAATGTAGTAAGGTCAGTATGCAGGGGAACCCCAATAGCACTCGCTACACAACTCAACCCTTTAATAGTCCAATACTCGATAGGAACATTATACAGTTTAACCCATATTGGAACTCTAACCAGATCATCTTTCAAAAATTACATGTTCGGTTGCCAACGTTTAAGCACCAAAGGTCTATTGGCCATGTGCCATGGGGCTCTTCCCAGAACATTAGTGGCGTGATAAACAGAATCAAAAGTGAAGAGGAAGAAACCATTATCCGAAGATAAAACTTTGGATAGCCATAGGAGCCCCATATTCTTTTGGCAATAGAATTAACAACAGGATACGGTAATTTCTGACCCATGAAATGACCAACTAGGGTGGATTTCTAAAGTTCGCAGCCATCCTCAAATACATCAAGTGGAGGAACTACTGTCACACGACCATCAGTTATTGCGGGGGGAGCAAAATGCAGATTACGAACTGGATTCATATCGAAGGACATCCTACCCTTATTGTCATCAACATCAGAACCCTTCAAAGCATTTAAAAAATTCAATTTAGGGCTAATGTTTAGTTGTTCTTGTTGCTGAGACCCAACCTTCAATTCATCAACTTTAGAACCCAACACATGATTCATTCCTGAAACAACATGAGAAGCTTGGAGACTAGAGTGTTTCTCAATGCTCACTTCAGAATCAGCTTGATTAACATTAGTAAACTGAGAAATCTTCATACCATGACTATTTAACATATCTTGGAGTTCTAATCGTAAGGTATGTCCAAACTTAACTCCATTGTGTTGTTCAACATCAGAGGTAACCATTGGAACAGATTTGACATCAGAACACAAAGACATTATGGCAGCATACAAATTCTAGATAGAACAAAGTTCTAAGGACAGAAACTGAGTCCAAGAAGCACTAATAAGCAACCTAATCTCATAAACAGCAAGATTCAGATTGAATATAATGCAACTGCTTTCCTTCTCTATATTTCAAGAACAAAAATATAAAATTGCGAGTCCCGTATCTCCCAGCACATTGATTGGAACGACGATCTGTTCGGTCAGGATATACAGCAGGTTCAGAATAACAACATACTAAAAAATGGTGATGATCCAACGGTGAACAAAGGAGATTTAGCTTTGATAACACCACTCTCTAACCAGCAAGCAAATGAACTTCCAAATGAGATGAATTCAATTCTGAGTTTGAGATACTAAGACATTCATGTCCATAATAACCATAAGAAGCCCCATGGAGAGAACTCATTCACTCTTCTGCAACTTCACTACTTCTTTATATTTCCATATCTGAAAATGCAGAACAATAGAAAAATTGTGAGACCAATATCTCCCACCTTGTTATTGGAACGAAGATCCGTCCGGTCAATTTTTAGAACAGGTTGGAACGAACAACATGGTCAGAAATAAGGACGATCCAACGGTGAACAGAGTAGATCTAGATCTGACAGTACCTCTTTCTCTCTCTTCTCTCTGTTTAGTTCACACCTTTTTTAATTAATATGCATTTCCTTTTTACTAACAAGGCAAAGATAACATGTTGCATCAAGCGAAACACAAGTTTATTTCATAATCAATGGCCTTTTGTTTTGTTTTGTTTTCATATGTTGATAAAACATTCATTATCAAATCAAGCTTATCGCCAATGATACATTCGATTTGATCAAAGACCAAATTCAAAGTTTTAGACATTCCTGCAAAGATCTTTGCATTCCGTTCTTGCCAGATATGATACACTATAGCTGCGAAACTCAGTTTACGAGAAAAATTGATGAAACTTTTGCCATGCCAATTAACAGTGGTCCATCGAATCCATTCATCCCAACCTTTTTTCATTCTTGGAATGTCGCATCTATCACAAACATCCCACCAGATCACTTTAGTATAGGAGCATTCAAAGAACAAGTGGTTGTGATCTTCATTATTGCGGAGACAGAATGAGCATCTATTTGGACCATGTATACCAAACCGATGAAGTCTATCTTGAGTTGTGAGTTTCTGTTGGACAACCATCCATAGAAGAAACGAATATCTGGGAACAACATTCTTGAACCACACAATGAATTCTTAATTGCTCCCAAGCTACTTTGACTGAGAATCTATGATTTGGCAAATCCCGACCAAACAATCTCATCCTTTTGCCCCATCTTAGGATTAGAATTGGAAGGAATAGCTTCTACAATGGGGTGCCAGCCAATAACTTGGGTGGCAGATTCAGTTCATTCAAGAACTGAAGAATGAAAAAATCACTCTCACATGTTAAAACTGAAAAAATTCAGATGTAATAATCATCAATAGTTGCTGAAATTTAGGTTAAATGTGATTAAATAGTTCTTAAAAGTAACCCTAATGGATCTACCCTGATGGGCTGAATTGACCCCCTTACAAAACTGACCTAAAAACCCTAAACTGTAAAGCCCATAACCTGATCAAAACAAGCCTTGGATCCTAGCTCAAAATAAGCCTTGGATCCTAGCTCAAAACAAAGTTCTAATTAAGCCAAGACATGAAAGAAAATAATAAAAATAACTGATTTGTCATTAAATAGCACCAGCCCTTCTTTCCTTGTGTAGCTAGAATGGATAAGGAATCCTTATAAAAAAAAGGATTCTGAAACATTAATGAATCCTTGCCACACTTGGAGATTATACTGTAGCTCATTAAAGATCCTTATGGAACTAGGAAATTCCCAAAATAATCTCCCACATCCTTGTAGAAAAGGATCATTGCCAAATAGGAAGTCCACAAGTCAAAAGGAAGTAAATAACATAATTCGTATAGCCTGTTCTGACCTATATTGCAAGTCCTGTCTGAACATAGATTCACTTAAAAATGTGCTTCAACATAGACAAATATCTTTGGAATCTTCTGGTAAAGTTTCAGCCTAATCCAACGGTTGGATTTAAAGTTATGCTCAATAGCGTAAAACTGAACGGTAGAAACTCTTACGCCAAAATCCGAATCAGACCTTACTTGGGTCATATCATAAGGCTGAACCGTATCAAGTTCATGATTTGAATGTATTACAAACTCCAAGCTCCTAATGTTGCCACGTCTCTAAAGTTCTTACTAAGGCTTACTCCTTGTCATATGTAAGGTAATTCAATGCTGCCCCCATTAAGTTTCTCACTGAAATATGCAATGGGCTCATATCCTACATTAACCCAACTCAGACCTATACCTGAAGCATCACATTCAATTTTAAAAGCTTTTGTAAAGTTTATCTTTCAATAAATTAAAAACTTTATCCTATTAATCATTCTGTTTAAATCCAACAAGCTTTTTCATAATTTTAGTTAAAAGTGCTGCAATAGTATTAAAGTCCTTCACAAACCTTCTATAAAAGCTAGCAAGTCCATGAAACTCCCTTACCTTGGTCACATACTAAGTGTAGGCCAATCCCAAATGGCCTTAGCCTTCTCTTCATTCATCCCAATTTTATCCATGTAAAAGGTACACTTATTGAGATTAACATACAATTTCTAATCACACAATAGACTAAGTACACTACTCAAATGATCAAGATACTCATTCAAGTTCTTGCTATAAATTAGGATGTCATCAAAGTACAAATCACAAACATACCAATAAATGCACGCAAAACATGATTCATCAATCTCATAAACATTCTAGGTGCATTTGTAATTCCAAACGACATGACTAACCATTCATACAAACCATGTTTGGTCTTAAGTGTTGTTTTTCATTCATCATCTTCTTTCATCTTAATCTAATGGTACCTATATTTTAATTTAGAGAAAATACATGCTCGATACAACTCATCCAACATGTCATCAAGCCTAAGGATAGGATGTTTATACTATACTATTATATTGTTGTAGACGTGACAGTCAACACACATCCTCAGGATTGCTTCTATAAGTTGGACAGTTAGGAATTGAAGCCTCAGGTACAAGGTCAATCTGATGTTCAATTCCCCTCAATGGTGGTAATTTACTAGGGGTGTTATGAGGGAATACATTTTCAAATTCTTGCAACAAAGAAACAGCCACACTAGGAATAACAAAATCAAGATTGTTAGTGTTAAAATAAGCCTCTTTATACACAAGTAAGATCATCAGTTTAAGCTTCTTTGCATAAAAATCAGGTGGTTTCTTTAATTTTTTGACACTATTATCATCATAGAAGCTTGCTTTCTTCACTCCTCAGGTTTTATCTCCACTCTCAACTGGTTTAATTAATGATTTAGATTTAGCTGAATCTGATGGTCTTCTCTCACCACTGTCCTCATGTGAATTTTCACTCTTCATACACTTGTTTAAGACACTTGTTTTGGAGAAAGGTACAAAAGTGATGGTTTTACCATCTTTTACAATAGTGAACATATTTCTAAACCTATCATGAATCACCTTCCGATCGAATTGTTAGGTGACTACCATATATTAGGACTACATCACACATAACCTCATCAGAATACTTCCTAATAGCAAACACAATTGACACATGCATAGTAACTTTCACTCACCACATTCATTCAACCATTGCAATCTTGCCTAGGATGCTCCTATACTAAAGCGATCTGGTGGGAGGTTTGTGACAGATGCGACATTCCAAGAATAACAAAAGGCTGGGATGAATGGATTCGATGGGCCACTATCTCTTGGCATGGCAAGAGTTAGTCAATTTTTCTCGTAAACTGAGTTTTGCAGCTACAGTGTATCATGTATGGCAAGAACGGAATGCAAGGATCTTTGCTGGACTGTCTAGAACTTCGAATTTGGTCTTTAATCAAATCGAATGTATCATTCGTGATAAGCTTGATTTGATGAGGAATGTCGTACCAACAAATGAAAACAAAAGGATCCAACGAGCTTGGAGGGTGAATACCATAGATTCTTAATTTGTTAGTTAGCTGGTTGTATTGGTTTCCCTAACGAATCTAGTGAGGTTTCAGTTTTATGGTCGGTGGCTAGCTTGTAGCCATCTGTTGTTTTATGTTTCCGTTATCATTGTAAATCTTGGGTATACCCCTTATAATGTTTGTATCTTCTTGTTTTAATACATACATCAACTTACAAAAAAAAAATCTTGCCTAGGATGCTTAATACAACTCAGATTCAATTTTATCACAAGAGTATCATAAGCTACATTAGCACAACTACCTCCATCAATTATCATCGAGTGTGAAATATTTTTTCTGTTGTTGATCGACATCATCTTCTTTGATTTGGATGTTCAGCGCAAACCTTATAACCAAGGCCTCCCCTTCAAGGAAATTTCATTCATTATTTTACCTATTATTTAAAAGAACATTTATCAATTAAGGAAAATGTTTACTAGTCAACAAAAGATGCTAGGGGGGCTACCAGATCTGATTTCCTAAACTAGGAAGGATTAATTAATGATTTCCTAGATTTAATACGATCTAAGTAATGTCAGATTTGAATTTTAATGTAAAATTTCCTACCATCCAGTTTGATGCTATTGAGCATAACTCCGAATTAAATTGTTGGATTGAGTTGAAACTTTACTAGCAAATTTAAGAGGTATGTCTCTATGTTAGGGTACAAATTTAGGTGCATCAAAGTTTGAAATGGACTTGCAATATAGGTTAGAATAAGCTGTAAAAATTTTGTTATTTACTTCTTTTTTACTTATAGACTTCCTATTTAACAAAGATCCTTTTCCTACAAGGATGTGGGAGCTTGTTTTGAGAATTTCATAGTTCCACAAGGATCTTTAATGGGATACAACATTATTTTCAAGTGTGGAAATGATTCATTAATGTTTTAGAATCCTTTTCTTATAAGGATTACTTATTCATCCTAACTAAACTAGAAAAGGACGCTGGTGGTATTTAATGACAAATTAATTATTATTATTATTTTCTTTCATGTTTGAGCTTAATTTAAACTTTGTTTTCAGCTAGGATCCAAAGCTTGTTTGGATTAGAGTTTGGGCTTACTAGTAAAGGTTTTGGGTCAGTTTTTGTATGTGGATAAAAAACTGAAGCCCACAAGGGTAGATCCAATATGATTAATTTTTTAGAACTATTTAAATACTTGTAAGCCTAAATTTCAGCAGCCATCAATGAATATTACTTCTGAATTTTTCAGTTTTAACATGTGAGTGATTCTTATATTCTTCAGTTCTTGAACGAGCTGAATCTGACTTATCGAAGACTATCTGCCTTCGTGGTGTCATTCTACTTCATTCCAATACTTTTGGTGCCTTGAGTTAGATTTCCATTGTGTCACGCTCCTATCAGACCTATTTCAGCTTTCCAGGATCAGATCTCAATATTGATTGTGGGTTGCAAACCACGTGATCACGAGATTTACATCAGTTGGTATCAGAACTAGGCTTTGAAATCAGGTTATATCCTTCTTGTTTTCGTTATCTATTTGTTTCGTGTCAGTTTCTTTTTGTCTATCTTCTTTTTTGTTTTGGGTCAGTATTTGTTTTCTTTCTTGTGTTTATTCTTGTTATTCTGTGGTTTTTTGTGTTCTAATTAGAGGAAAAAAAGAAAAAGAAAGCAATCAGAAAATGCTATTTGGGTTTAGACAGGTTTCTAACACATCTTGAGACTATCATCACAGTTTCATTTTTACTTGTTTTCTGGTTTTTAATGATTCTTGAATCAATCACACACACACACACACACACACACACACTCACACACACATATTGATGCGAATCTCGTGATCACATGGTCACCCAACCCACGCAAAGACACCAATTCCTAGAAACCAAGTAAATCAGGTTTGATAAGAGTGTGACATAAAGATAACTTGTACCTAAGTACCAACACTATTGGAAACGGAGACCCCCACCCAACGAATATTGATTCGCGAACGAGAAGTATAAGGATGACGCCACGAAGACAGTTGTTCTTCGATAAGTCGTTTTTAGTTCTTTAGAGAACCAAGGAAGATTATCCCACCAACACACAATAAGTGCAGCAAAGAAGTTAATTAATCTGAAAATTGCGTAACCTTACATGTTTGGTTATGCCTTTATTTATACTGATTCTAGACTTATAGAAACCCTAATGGACCCCCCTTAGGTGGACTTATATGAAACCCAGTTACAATTGACCGAAATAAGTAATAATAACCCAAAAACTAAGAAGAAAATAATAAAAATAATAAAAATCTGAAAGTTATCATGCTAAATATGCTAGAATCAGATTTGTCACCCTTAAGAAGTCTTAAATAAACTAGGAAAAATCTGTGTTGCTGCCCCCCCTTTGATGTCCTTGATTAGCTTGGATTTTCTTGTTTAACTTGGACAAATAAGAAAACAAATTTCCTTCTTTGTTGCTGATTTAATTACTTTCCTTCCTAAGTTAGGAGAAGTATTAAATAGTCCTCCCCTCTTTAGGAATAAGATATGGTTCCTTAATTTAAGATCTCTATCACGATTAGGTTGAGATTTAGATTTACCTTTCCCATTCGTATGAGTATCCTTTTTGGCCATAGGTGGTTCGACCTTTGCATAAGGCTTTGGTTGGACAGCCCCCTCTCTCTTTAACTTCAGCCTCCATGTTGAGGATGATGAAGCTGAATTGGTCTGAAAACATGTACTACCCCTTTATTTGCCTCTCCACCTTTGTTGCTATATGGACCATGTCCTCCAATTCTACACAATGTTGTAATTCTATAACATTTGCAGTGTCCCTATTCAGTCCATTTAGAAATCTAGCCATAGTAGCTTCCTGATCCTCAATCACATTGGCCCGAATCATGGCGATCTCTATCTCCTTGAAATACTCATCCACGGACCTAGAACCCTGAATCAAACCTTGCAATTTCAAATACAAATCTCTATAATAGTTGTTAGGCAAAATCGCCGTCTCATCAACACTTTCATCTCCTCCCACGACGCTACCGACCTCTCTCCACTCCTCCTTCTACTAATGATGTGCCGTGAATGATTCGAAAATCGGCAACAATGAATCTGACAAAAATGGATGAAGGATGGGTCTAGTTGTGTTGTCTTTCTTTTGGTGTTTAGGCTGGATTATAGTGATTTCAAGGTAAATAAGATGGAGGATAGACTAGAATGTTACTTTGATAAGTCGATCTGGACGCCACAAAGATCAATCTAGGATTTCGACGCCACACTCTTTGGGATTGAAGAGTGATAAGTCAGGTAGGGTTCTTCACAAAATCAATTTGGAAGAACAACTCTTAATTCTGTGAATTAAGTTTCAAATCTTGGCCAAAAGTTCTTTTTTACATATTCTGATACTATATTTATAATTGGAACATCCCTCCAAAGTAAGGAATAATTCAACATGGTAGAAGTCAAGCCCAAAAAACAGACTTTGACAAACTAACCTAGACAAATTAACTAGCACACGTTTTTTGACCTTTCTAACATAAACAGACCAAATTTAAAACAACCATATCTTCTTCTACAAAAGTCCAATGCAATCATGGTTGGACAATCTAGAAAGAACACGTTCTGAACTTGAAATCCACCTAGATTAGTCTTGTTTTCACATGCAATGGATGACTTCAAATTCGGGTTCAAATTCATTTGTTGTTCTGACCATAAACAGCATCAATTCCTTCACTTATTTGCATATCAACTCAAATTCAAGTAGCCCAGCATCAAAAAAAAAATTAAGGGCTTTTCTCATCTCCAAGTTCCAATTGTAGGCAAATAAACATCCTTGAACCAATTTCAAACTGATTGCTAATTTTTAACTTTGACGCAGCTTCAATCATTCCAATTTGACTCGTCAAGGCCCTTTGTAGTTGTTTCGCTCTCGCTCTTGTCATTGGACCATCTGAATCCTCTTGCACATTAGTTTTAGCTTTACAAGATGGATTATAATTCTCATGATGCACATCAACTAATAACATTTTGATCCCACCAAATCAGTGCATAATCCATGAATTAGATGACTACCAATTTCACTTTCTTCGCCTCCGAATAGTTATAGCAATCAAAAATCCAATCCACCTTTTTCTCCCACTCCAAATATGCCTTAGGATCGTTTTTACCTTGAAAAGAAGGTATTTTCAGTTTGATAGCATCCAAATCACCATCTAAATCAACATGTCCCTCAACACTACGAAAATTTTCCCTTTGGCTGAATTGGCCCCTAGTTCTATTCCCATAATCCCTTCGGTTTCTAGGATATCAAAAACCTTCCCGATGGCCAATAGCCTCATCCTCAAAACCACCATCACCAATATCATCAACGGCCTCCTCAAAATCAGCCCATCTTGGCCTTTCGGCCCTAATGACATTGTTTGCTTTCGGTTCAGCCCCACGCTTCCTATCATTTTGGGTGCTTGTACCAGCCTCGTTATCACGTTTCTCCACACTATTAAGTCTGTCACACACATTTCCCATCACAAAATTCATCCTCTCCATCATCTACGTCATCGCTGCTTGCATTTGGAATGTAAGTCCTTCGGGATGGGGTGGTGTGTTGTTTTTATCTGACATGATAGTACCTCCAAAAATTGGTTAGTGGTAAAAAAAAAATTTTCCTCACGTCGCTCGTGTTTCGCTCAAACACTCTTAATATCCTCACACGCTTACACCTCTCGTCTCACCTTCTTGTGGTTCTTGCGATACTGAAACCAACACCAAATAAAACCAACTTGGTAGCACAATCCAAATATGTATATATACCAAAAAAAACAAGCAAAACAAAACTATGATGATAGTCTCGCGAGTAGCAAGCGAGTCTATCTGAAATATAAACGAAACTGAAGACTCGAATAAAAACAGAAACAAAAATATGCAAAATGATGAAACTACACCCAAATATGTTGGATATGATGAAGATAAACTGCAAGAAATGAAAACAACAGAAAGAAAGCGAATTTCAAAAATTGATGCAAAACAGAGTCGTTGTGAATCAGACCTGAATTTGAAACCCAAAGCAAAAGATATCCAATTGACCCTAAAATCAAAATGTGATGCAATTAAGACCTCAGTAATCAGATTCTCAAATTTGAGCTAATTTTGAGTTGATTTGATCCAATTTTCCCTTGTTTAGTTTTCTGCGGCAGAATCCAATAAACGTCTTTTTGAACGATTTTTTTTTGCTTTTCTCTTTTCTCTTTTTTTTTAATGTTATTAATATATTTTGAAAAATAATAGAATGAAATAGCTAATTTTTTTTATTTTTTTTATATGCTGCAAAATCGAGAAGAAGAAATTGGGCATTAAGGAATTTTTGCGAAAACAACAAGAAACAAAAATTTCAATAGGATATAACCTGATTAATGGAGCCAAGCTCTTATACCAAATGATGCGAACCTCATGATCACGCAACCCACACGCAAAGACACCAATTCTCGGAAAGCCAAGTAAATCAGGTTTGATAGGTGTGTGACACAAAGATAACTTGTACCTAGGCACCAGCACTATTGGAAATGGAGATCCCCACCCAACAAATATTGATTCGCGAACGAGAAGTATAAGGATGATGCCACGAAGACAGTTGCTCTTCGATAAGTCGTTTTAAGTTCTTTAGAGAACCAAGGAAGGAGATTATCCCACCAACACACAATAAGTGCACCAAAGAAGTTTTTTGATCTGAAAATTGCGTAACCTTACATGTTTGGTTATGCCTTTATTTATACTGATTCTAGACTTAAAAAAACCCTAATGGACCCCCCTTAGGTGGACTTATATGAAGCCAACTTACAATTGACCCAAATAAGTAATAATAACCCAAAAGCTAAGAAGAAAATAATAAAAATCCAAAAATTATCATGCTAAATATGCTAGAATCAGATTTGTCACCCTTAAGAAGTCTTAAATAAACTAGGAAAAATCTGATTTGGAAAATGTGTGTTGCTGCCCCCCTTGATATCCTTGATTAACTTGAATTTCCTTGTTTAACTTGGACAAATAAGAAATCAAATTTCCTCCTTTGTTGCTGATTTAATTACTTTCCTTCCTAAGCTAGGAAAAGCATTAAATAGTCCTCCCCTCTTTAGAAATAAGATATGGCCAACTTACTTACTTAATTAGAAGAATAAATTGCTGATTTTTTTTTTATCCTTGTAGCATTAGGAAAATAAAAAGCCTAACAGAGCTGGTATTGGGCCTAGCAACCTTCAGAAAGAGAGGAGAAAAATGTTACAATGATGATATACGAAATAGAACGGCTACTACTTTCATCCAAAGTTGTTGGCGACGACGATTATTGGCAAGAAAAGAACTCTAAAAGCTTCAAAAAGAGGCTAAGGAATTGTCCATTCAACTTGTTGGTGATTTGAGGACGAATCATCTTGAAGAGAGAGGGAATGATACGATCCAAGCAAACTCAAATTCGGATTCTAACATAAAATGTGCAATTGTCCAGTTTTACAGCAACTATCATATTTCTCAATCTGACTGTTGGATCGGTCTGAAAGTTTACGTGAAATCTCTTTACATATTTTCCTACCTAAGGTTAAACTTGCAAACCAATCGGAGTTCGGGAAAGCATCACAATACGAGTCAACAGAGGCTGTATGAATTTTGTTATTTACTTCCTTTTAACTATTGAACTTCCTATTTGGCAAGGATCCTTTTCATACAAGGATATGACAATTTGTTTTGGGAATCTCCTAGCTCTACAAGAATCTTTAATGGGTTGCAACATAGTTTTCAAGTGTGGCAATGATTCATAAATGTTTCAAAATCTTTTTCTTACAATGATTCCTTATTCATCCTAGCTAAAACAAGGAAAAAAGACTTCAGAATAAATTTTACCTTCAAATCAGATTTCCTAGTTTATTTTGGACTTCTTAAGGGTGACAAATTTGATTCTAGTATATTTAGGAAAATTATTTTTGGATTTTTATTATTTTATTCTTAGTGTTTGGGTTATTATTACCTATTTTGTCAATCGTAAGTGGGCCTCATATAAGTCCACATAAGAGGGGTCCGTTAGGGTTTCTTTAAGTCTAGAGTTAGTATAAATAAAGGCATAACCAAACATGTAAGGTTACACAATTTTCAGATCAATAAAATTTTTTGTCATACTTGTTGTGTGTTGGTGGGATAATCTCCCTTTCTTAGTGAGAAAGAACTAAAAATAACTTATCGAAGAACAACTAGCTTCGTGGCGTCATCCTTATATTTCTCGTTCGCAAATCAATATTAATTGGGTGGAGGTTTTCCGTTTCCAATAGTACTGATGCTTAGGTATAAGTTATCTTTGTGTCATACTCCTATCAAACCTGATTTACTTGGCTTTCCTGGAATTGGTATCTTTGCTTGTGGGCTGCGTGACCACGTGATCACGAGGTTCGCATCACATCTATTTCACGGCAATTTATCAAAACATATCATAATTAACTAAAAATTGATATTCTAGTTATTTAGTATGAAATCACACCAAATATCAAGTTGCATGTTATTTGGACATGATTGGGCCTAGGTTCTAAATTGGGTTTTAAAGTGGTTGTTTTGCGTCCATATATCAATTGAACTTGGAATCAGCTCAAAACTTATATTCTGTTTTTTGGGGTCCTAATCAGAAATTATATTAAATTTTATGTCATTTAGATATTGTTTTCTTTAGGTTCTAGAATCAAATTTTCTCTTGTCGTAACGGGTATGTTTTGCGTTAGCTTTCAAAACTTGTTTTGTTTCTGTTGATTTCATTCCTGCCAATATATTATCATCATATTTGGGATATTTTAGCTGTTGTTTGAGTTATTTTCATCACTTTCACAAATGTTTGTTTTCGAGTAGTTATGGTCCAAACAAAAGTAAGATTTGCAATTTCGACTCTAAATTAGTGTTCTTCCTGTCGTAAAATCGATTCTTGTTGTGTCTTTGCTTCTTCTTCATGTTTTTTTTCTTCTATTTGTGTCATGTATTCAGCAAAGGAGAGGGAATAGAGGAGGATTCTAGCTCAAGGATGCAAAAAACAAAAACATGGTTTGGGCATTTTAGAATGAGATGTTGATAAGTGTAGAAGATTATTCTATGATCTTCAAGCTTCATGGAAAAAGCAGGTACAACGCCAAAAGAATGAAAGACGAAGGAGGGTTGCTGTGGTTATCATTCAAAAATGGTTAGTACGACATGCTTATATGAAATTCTTAACAATCACTACTTCCATATAATGTTGTTGTATAAAGGTGTTAGCAATAAGGGAATTTCAAAAGTTTAATAAGGGAATTTCAAAGGTTTAAACAAGAGACTAATGAAGTCGCTATTAATCTTATTCAAGATTCGAGGGAAAATCTTATTGAAGAGATAGGGAATGATACGGTTTAGGTTTAGCCTTGGATTCCTTATAGTAAGCATGTAGTTATGTGTTTGAAATTGGTTGTTGATAGAGTTTAGTATATGGTTCAGCTTTGGGTTTTTCATGTTGGATCTCTACCTAGGGATGCATTCGGTCATATTAAGGTTTTATGGATGATGGGTTCGGCACAATTCTTTTGGTGGGTAATTCGGATAGATTAGGACAGGCTATGCATAAAATGCTTTTGGGTAGCAAAGAAAGTTTATTTAAAGTGTATTTTGGGTCTAGTTTGGTCCCTATTAATGAATATAAGTTTGGGTCACAGGGGGTTCAAAGTTGACTTGGGTTAGTTAAGATGTTAGGATTAAGTCAAATTTGTTTGGGATTGATTTTCTAATTCTATAAGGACTTAAATGATCAAAATATTCTCCTAAAATTCAAGAAAATTTCGTTAATTATTTTACCTATTATTTAGGAGAATATTTATCAACAAAGGAGGAAGTTTTCTAGTCAACAAAGGATGCTAGGGGGGCTGCCATATCTGATGTCCTAAACTAGAAAGAATTAATTAATGATTCTCCTAGTCTAGGAAGGAAACTAATTGACAGGTATAAAAGAGAGAGATTGATGCGATCCAACCATCAAATGATCCATTGGAGGTTCCAGTTGGTCCAGTTACTAGGCTTAGGGCTAAGAAGTTCAAAGAAGCTTCCAATGGACTTCTTTAAGATTCATAGGCTAAGGTGGACTTCAAAAGGATTTGTAATAATAAAGAGCAAGCCTTGATTAATTTGATTCATGTTCAAAAGTTATCTTATTTAATGATTTTCCTATCTATCTTAGAAAATCTCACCAACTTTCATCCCCTGTTGGCTTTGTTTGCATATTGTTCATTCTTCTTTTCGAATCTCCCTTTGCTCGTCTCCAGGTGTAGGCGTTGTGATCGAGTTGGTTATAGTCTTGTTGCCTTAGGGCAAGTCTTCCATTGTGATAAGCTCATTCAAGTCTCAACAAACTTAGCTTAGATTGATCTTGGGGTTGCGAATTCCATTAAATTCCACTAGGGTTCCCATCAGTGATAAGTTTTTTATGATGAAAAGCAGAACATGATGAATTTTTAAAATAAACTTGTGTTTTGCGTGATGCAACACATTACCTTCACTGGGACAAAGATCAAATATGATTTATCAAGGTATAACTGACCTTGTGGCGTCATTCTACTTTATTCTAATAGTGTTGGTGCCTTACGAAAGGTTTTCATCGTGTCACACTTCTCAAACCTGATTCTCAACTTTCTTGGAGAAGTATCATATTCGTTGAGAGTTGCTTGACCATATGATCAAGAGGTTCCCATCATATTTTATTTCCTTCTTGATGCGAACCTCGTGATCACGTGGTCACGCAACCCACATACAAAGACATTAATTCCTGGAAAGCCTAGTAAATCAAGTTTGATAGGAGTGTGACACAAAGATAACTTTTACCTAGGCACCAGCACTATTGAAAACGAAAAAACCCCACCTAACAAATATTGATTCCCCGAAGTATAAGGATGACACCATGAAGCCAGTTATTCTTCGATAAGTCATTTTTTAGTTCTTTAGAGAATCAAGGAATGGAGATTATCCCACCAACACACAACAAGTGCAACAAACAAGAAGTTTTATTAAAATGAATTGTGTACCCTTTCATGTTTGGTTATGCCTTTTTTATATTAACTATAGACTTAAAGAAACCCTAATGGACCCCCCATTAGGTGAACTTATATGAAGCCCACTGAATATAAGATGAAAGAAGACGAAAATAAGTAATAAGTAATAATAACCCAAAAAATAAGACGAAAATAATAAAAAGAATAAAAATCCAAAAATTACCATGCTAAATACACTGTAGCTGAGTTATGCAGCTACAGTGTATCATGTATGGCAAGAATGGAATGCAAGGATCTTTGCCGGACTGTCTAGAACTTTGAATTTGGTTTTTAATCAAATCGAATGTATCATTCGTGATAAGCTTGATTTGATGAGGAATGTCGTACCAACAAATGAAAACAAAAGGATCCAACGAGCTTGGAGGGTGAATACCATAGATTCTTAATTTGTTAGT